>Ga0187852_1000042_pt1 | contig 116739 bp, 117 predicted proteins | sample June2016WEW_6_40_FD_134511 | JGI IMG/M metagenome (GOLD analysis project Ga0187852, IMG submission 134511) | Peatland microbial communities from SPRUCE experiment site at the Marcell Experimental Forest, Minnesota, USA - June2016WEW_6_40 | ecosystem: Environmental > Terrestrial > Soil >... | reverse complement strand
TTAAAAAAATCGTCTATGAACTTGGGTTTCCATTTTTGCTCTTTGCCATTAACCCGTTTATTTACGAGGGCTATAAGCTTGCCTGCAACAGGAGCGCGCTTTATCGCGCCATGAAAAGCCTGGGGATGAACTATAAATTCGCGGTTTGCGCCCAGCCGCTTAAGGGTGAACTCTTAATCATCAAAAGCTTCTTCGGAAAGACCCCCAACGCAGACGTGCAGTCAGGGAAAATCGCCGAAAAAGTGTATGAAACCTTCAGAATCCCACTTTGCAAATTGTACATACAAAAAACTGTTGACAAAGCTTATTTGTGTGGACTGCAACCCGTAACTAAAGAGGAGCTTTCCGAACAAGACTTGAAAATAATATCCAAAGAGGTCTCGCTCATTTCTGAGCAAGGTGAACCCTTCGGTGTCTAAGATCGCGTGTTTTGTTGAGAAATATAATTTTACTGATCCTCGGGAGGAAGGCGCACTTCAAAACTTCAAAGCAGCCGCCGAAAAACAGGGAAGCGAATTCCACTTCATTTTCCGCGAAGACATAAACGAAGTCCCAAAATACGACGCCGTCTTCATCAGGGCAACAACTGACCCCTTGAACACGGCTTACGTCGTGTCTAAAACCGCATGGGAACTGGGCATGAAAGTCATCGACGACCCCGAATCCATAACTATCTGCGGCAACAAAATCCACCAGTACGCCCTGTTCGAAAAGTACAATGTTCCACGCATCCCGACGATGTTTTTGAACAAGGATGAGTTGCACCACAAAAAAATCAGTGACATATTCGAAGCGCTGGGAAAACCCGTCGTCATAAAAGCGCCCTACACGAGTTTCTCGCGTTACGTTGAGAAGGCTGCCTGCGAAACCAGCTTTCGGGAGGTTGCTAAACGCTTCTTCAGGAAATCGGATGTCTTAGCAATTCAAAGGTTTACACCCACAGCCTTCGACTGGCGAGTCGGCGTGCTAAACAACGACGTTCTTTACGTGTGCAAGTACATGATTCCCAAGGGCAAATGGAAGCACGGCGCCAAACTCCGCGGCAAACCAACCGTGATTTGGGGCAGAACAGTGAGCTCAAGAAGAAGGGAAATACCCCTCAGGCTTAGGGAAGTGGCGTTGAAGGCTTGCAGCGTAGTTGGGAAAGGGCTCTACGGCGTAGACATCAAAGAAGTCAACGGCGACTACGTCGTGGTCGAGGTCAACGACAACCCCAGCATCTACGCTGGCTACGAAGACTCCTCCGACCGCGACATCTACAAGAGAATCATCAACTACCTATCGGAATAGGCACAGCAGCTTCGGCACGTATTCATTTTAGCACTCGTCTATCCCGTGCATTGGAGATCAGCATTATGCCTAAAGCACCTTGTCCAAACTGGCAAGCAGTTCCATTCTCCTCAGGCCAACGGGCTGCTCATGCTTTCCGCGATCCCTTTTTATAGTGCCCTAAAGAAACCTGCGTAAATTAAGCCAGATTCAAGCCCTAAATCAAAAAATCAACCAGAAACAAGCCCCAAGCAGAAGCCACCTATCCTATAGGGGTACCTACTATTTACATCAAAAAACCAAGGTAAATATGGGTTCGCAAAGACGGAGGAGGGGGTCTAGTATTTGTGACCGAAACCCACCACAAAAATGACATATGTTAACTCATTACGACCCTACAGGGTACCCTACTATTAGTGACAAAAACCAGCCACAAAAAGCGCAAGCCACACAGATGTTGCCGCTACATTTTTTCTGGCGCGAAGACCCCGATGAGCGTTAAGGCGTTGTGCATCACGATTTCTATGGCTTGCGTCAACGTTAACCGCGCGTCAATGAGCCCCTCTGAATCCGCCTTCAGAACGGGCAGCGCGTTATAGAACGTGTTGAACTTGTCCGCCAACGCGTTCGCGTAATCCGCAATCAAGTTAGGCTTAAGGTACTCCGTGGCTTCGACGAACGTGTCGGGGAACCCTGCAAGGTTCAACACCAGTTCGCGCTCAAGCCTCTCAGACAGCAAGTCGAACTCAGGCTTGTCAGCAGCCCTTGCCGCTTTACGAAGGATGCTGCATGCCCGCGCGTGAGTGTACTGCACGTAGGGTGCACTGTTAGTCTCGAAGTTGAGCACGCGCTCCCAGGTGAAGACCACAGGTTTAGACGAGTCAACATCGACAAGGGCGTAACGGACCGCCCCTAAACCTACGAAATCGGCGATTTTACGTTTCTCCTCCTCTGACAGCATGGGGCTCCGCTTCGAAACCTCTTCGTACGCCCGTTCAACCGCTTCGTCAAGGACATCGTCGAAAGTGATGTAGTGACCCCTGCGGCTGCTCATCTTGTAACCAGGCAAAGTGACCAGGTTATAGGCGAAGTGAACAAGGTTATCAGCCTGCTCGCCATAGCTCAGAGCGTAGAGAGCAAGTTTAAGCTGCAACTGCGCCAGCGACTGCTCCATCCCGATGACGTTGACGACTTTCTGCGCGTGCTTAAACTTCCACAGAGTGTAGGCTACGTCACGAGTCGTGTACAGTGTGGTGCCGTCGGCCCGCATGAGCGTCAACGGCGGAACCTCATTGTTCTCGCTCAAACCCAGCTTGCCCTTTAACTGGAAGACGTCAACAACTTTTTCAGCGTCGAACTCCAGCACGCCCTTTTCGCTGTAAACGAACGGCGACGTCTTGAGCTTCTGCAAAACCTCGCTGACCTGCGGGCTCCACACAAAATCGCTCTCCCAATCCCAACTGTCATAGGAGACGCCGACCCGCTTCATGGTTTCTCTGAAGCCTTCCAAACACAGGTCACTGACTTCACGGATAAGCTGCTTAGCGCTGGGCTGCCCGTCCTCGTAAGCTCGGTTAAGCCTGTTGATCTCCTCCTCAGGGTTCTCATCCAAGCCGATTTTACCCGTCAAAGCATCAAACAGCACTGGGTACTTCTCTTTAAGCTCCGCCGCAATCGACATCCACTCGTCAATTTCCTTGTTCACCTTCGCCAAATCATCCACCGAATTGACGGCAACCGCCAGTTCACGAGCCCTCTTTAAACGGTTAATCTCGACAAGACAGCTGGTCACCGTGTAGATTTTACCAACGAAAAGGTCGGGTTTCTCTGTCGGCTTTGGCCTGCCCAGCTTATCGTATCCGTAAGCGACGACGGACGATTGCCTTCCCACGTCGTCAATGTAGTAGTGACGCGAAACCCTGTGTCCCCTACACTCTAAGATGCGAGCCAACGCGTCGCCGAGCATCGGGTTTCGGGCTTGCCCAATGTGTATCGGATGAAGCGGGTTAACGCTGGTGTGCTCAACAATGATTTTGGCTGGTTTCGCGGCTTTGATGAAGCCGTAGTCAAACTTTAACGCCTTAATCGATTCAAGCGTTAGGGCTGAAAACTTGGGGAAGTTAACGTGGAAGTTGATGTATCCCCCGCCTGCGCATGAAACCTTCTCAATCAGGCTGAAGCTTGACTTATCGATCGCGTCGACAAGGAGCTGTGCCACGGTAAGCGGCTTCTGATTCAACTTCTTCGCCAACTCAAAACACAGCGAGGAAGCCAACTGCCCGTACTCGATGTTGGGTGTTTTGCTCAGCGTAATGCTTGGCATTTTTATCTCTGGCAGCGTCTTCTTCAAAGCGCCCGCTAAAGCGGCTTGGCATTCTTGACGAAACATGTCAAACGGGTTTTCTGAAATCATCAAGCTTCTTCTCCGACCGCGCGATGCAAACTTGCTTAGTTAATGTTTTAAAGTTAAATCGTGACTTATCTGTGTGATGGATGCCGTTGACGATGAAAACCAAGATTGTCTATTCAGAAAAATGTTTAGGTTACGGCGCGTGGCACGTTGAGGGGCCGCAGAGGGTCAGGGTTGCTTCTGAAATTTTAAGGGCGAAGGGTTACGAGTTCGTGGAGCCTGCGCCTGCAAGTGAAGAGGACTTGTTGACGGTTCATGACGCCGACTACCTCTGGAAGGTTAAGAAGGGCTTGGTGGAGGATTCGGACACGCCCGCATACGACAACATCTACGAGTACGCAAGGCTCAGCGTCGGCGGCGCACTTTTAGCCAGCAAAATCAACGGGTTCTCCTTGATGCGTCCGCCTGGGCACCATGTGGGACGAAGCGGCGCTGCGTTGGGCGTTTACACGCGCGGGTTCTGCTACCTCAACAACATCGCCATCGCCGTTAAAGAAATGGGCAAGAAAACGTTGATTTTGGACATCGACGGGCATCATGGTAACGGTACGCAGGAGGTTTTTCAAGGTGATGAGAAAGTCATGTACCTGTCCCTGCATCAATCGCCGAATTACCCAGGAACAGGCGAGGTTACTGAAGGAAACTGCGTCAACTTCGCTTTGCCGCCCAACGCTGGAGGACGCGTGTATTTGGGGACGCTGGATAAAGCCTTAGGCAGGGTTGACTTCGGATGGGTCGAGGCCGTGGCGGTTTCTTGCGGTTTTGACACGCACTTGGGGGATTTAGCGTCTTTAGGGCTGGTTGAAAACGACTACTGGGAGATCGGAAAAAGGGTTGCAGGAATCAAGAAACCCGCCTTTTTCGTTCTGGAAGGCGGCTACATAGGCGAAAAGCTGGGTTTAGACATCGACAGTTTACTGAGGGGCTATGAAGAAAACAGGTGAAGATAAAGGAAGCCTAAGGGTTCTGTTTTTCTCTTGTTTCCATGGTTTTCTTGTTTAGCTTTTCCAGTGTCGCCGTGACTTTCTCGGATCGTTTCTCGGCGTTTGCTAGGAGCGGTTTCCAGTCTTTGTTCTTTGCCATGGTGGTCATCTGTTCGCATTGGGCAGGTAGTTGTGCTAAGGCGTCGTTGAAGCGTTTGTCTGCTGCTTCGTCGGACTCGACTATTTCTAAGGCTTCTTCGGGGCATGCTTCCTTGCATTTGGGTTCGCCTTGGCATAGGTCGCAGGCGATGGCTTTTCCCGTCATTGGGTTGATGGTTATTCCGCCGTGTTCGCAGGCTTGGACGCACCAGTCGCAGCCTTTGCAGGCGTTGTCGTCGATTATGAGCAGTCCCGTTTCTTCTGACTGTACGATTGCCTTCTCCGGGCATGCTTTTACGCATCTTGCGTCTTTGCAGCCTCGGCATGACAGTGCAAAGTTGAAGACAGGCGTCATGCGGACAACTCGGATTCTGGAACGCATCGGGTTCCAGATAGCCTCGCCCTTCTCCACCGTGCAAGCGTACTCGCAGATTCCGCAGCCGATGCATTTGGCTGGGTCAACTGAGATGAATTTCCTTTTTTGTTCAGTTTTGGCGACTTGCATTTTGATGACCAGACCCTTTTTGGTGTTGAAATATGTGTGCATCATTACCTTTTAACCGTTACTTAAGAAAAGCCGTTTTTCGATGGAAAAGACGCGTTGCTGATGCCTTCTTTTGCGGCTGGTTCCGTGAAAAATGGCGTGTTTGGTTTGAGCTTTTGGTATCCATATTTGTGTTGGTTTTTTGATGTAAATAGTAGACCCCCTCCCCCCTCCCTATCGGGTAGGATAGGGCTTGTTTCATGTTGATTTTTTGGTTTAGAGCCTAAATCAAGCTCAAAGGATTTCGTTTTTCCGTGAAGAAAACAGAGGACTAGCTGAAAAAACAGGTATAAATCCATTGATACCTGAATCCAGATGCTCTATCAAACGGCAGTTCGGTTCAGGCAGGGCTTGTTTTGGGTTGATTTTTTGATTTAGGGTCTGGTTCTTTTTGGCGGTTGAGCTGGGTGAAGCGGGGAAGGTGTGGTTTCGGTTTAGGGTTTTTGGAATATTCCAAAAGTTTATGGGACTTAACCGCTCAACGACAAGCCAATCAAGCGGCTCCTGTTTGGGGCTGCTTTTCGGTTTTGGAGCTCGGGTGTGTTTTGGCTGGGGAAGGGTGGGTTTGGCGAAAAGATCGGTTTCGCCCAGAGAGCCTGTTTTTTGCGCATTACGAGATGCCTGATGAGCAGGCTGGCGAGCTTTAACAGGCATTAACCTTAAATAACTGTAAATAGTGTAATGTTTACACGAGGCTGGAAAATGATGAAGTTTCCACAATCAACCGTTTCCGCAACACCAACTTCCTTAGCCACCGAACCATCAACCAAAGAATCGAGCAGAAAAAAACTCTACATCATCGTCGCCGCCGTCATAGCAATCGCAATAATCGTAGCAGCCCTGCTTTTTATCCCCCAAAGCAACGCAGACGTGATTCCCCTTGGCGTCCACTATTCTGCTGGTGAAAAACTCACCTATGCCCTGACAACCCAATTGTCAACGGACGCCACAGGAATCTCAACGAGTGTAAGCTCAAATGGCACTGTAACCATTGACGTTGTAAGCTTCGACGGCGTCACCTACACCTTAAACTACACAACAACCTCCTCCATGCTAGGCTACTCAATAACCACCTCCAAAATCATTCAGGTAAATGACAGCCAAATAGTTACAACCCTTGCTCTGCTACCCGTTGCGCTCCAACAATTCGCTTCCATTGGAAATGATACTGGCCCGTTGATGACTGGGTTCTTTAACCAGACACAAGCTAAAGTGGGAGATACATGGAACATCCCTCTCAGCAGCATGAATTCGAGCACTGGTCAAACTGGCGAATTAACGCTCACGTTCAGAGCGATTCAGGACCTTACTGTTCAGGCTGGCAGCTATAAAGTCTTCAGAATCGACTTTTCAACTAGTACACAAGGAAGCCAAAGCAATCTTAACGCCTTGACTCTGCAGCTATCAGGGCAATCATACCTTGAGGTTGGTACGTGCAAACAAATTCAAAGTACTCTCCAAATGAACATGACATCTGAACTTGGCAATACTAACTATAACTTAGAGTACACAATCACAAGCACGCTAAAGGCAGATAGCGAACCATAAAAAGTTGGAGAGAAGCCCTCTTCTTTTTTTGTCATAGGCGTTTTAGAGTTTTATCGTAAAAAGTTGGGCTTATGGCTTCTGACCGCTTACTTGCGCAAGCCTTAAATTATTGTAAATAGAACACTGTTTACAGATACATATGCCGACCAACTGCACCGTTTCGTCACCCCTCAGCGAAAGTCAAAAAACAATCTGGCAACTAATCAGCACAGGCCTAAGCGTCTCCTGCATCGCCGAAAAACTCAAAACCACGCGCCAATACGTCAACCAAACCCGCCTAACCGCCGAAGCCAAACTCTCCAGCACCCTCCTCGAAGTCGCACAAGTCAACGACCTCCAAGTCACCCGGCTCTACCCCAAACAAGCCATACTCCTCGGCTACCACCCCGCCCTAAAACGCCAAGCCATCATCACCTACACGACCAGCCACGGCTTAAAAGTCTGGTACTGGCACGACAACCCCGAAGAAGTAACCGACACAGCCTTCCTAAACCAAACAAGACAGTATCTAATCGACATCGCCAAAGAAAGAGGCATAACCGTTGAAAACGCGGCAAACATCCACCCTGCCAAGCTGGCACACATGATTTTCACCCAACTTATTCCAGAGTTGAAAACATGAATGCAAGAAAAAGGTTAGAATCACGCATTCGGGGATGGCTTCCAAAAGAGTCAAATCTACCTAAACCTCATCAGCGATATGCTCAGCCGACGACAATTAACCAAAAGCACATAACAAGGGAGCCCCACTCAAGAAAACAAACAACTGGCATTCTAATTTTTGCATCTGCATTCGCTCTCCTAACTCTTGCTTTTGTTGATTTTCAAGTAATCAACTCTATCATCACTTGGCAAGTAGCAGCGATTTATCTGGTCATAGGATTAATTGCGGGTTGGCTTATCAGTTCACCTTTCATCAAAAGACAACTCAAATTATTGCGGGAAAAAGGAGAAATAAATTATGGTGCCTTTCTATATCGTGTGGCTATTTCTCTGGCGGTTGTTGTTGCTGTTTCAGGCATTACTGGGTTCTTATTTTCGTATCTTTCATTACAGATAAAGACTATATACGCTGACTCGTTTTTAGGTGGTATCTTGGGTTTTTTCTGCTCATGGGCAATTCTCTTCTTCAAATGGGAAAAAACCTATCGAATGCGCATCTACGGGACGCGGGACAGATTGTACGCTATTTCTCAAAACGAAAATCCTAACGTGTCTAAACTTATTCCCGAGTTGAAAACATGACCCTAAAGAAAAGTTTAAAATCGCGCATCAGAGGCTGGCTACCAGAAGAACCCCAGTTGCACAGAAACGTAAGCTCAACAAAACTGCGTCCTCAAATCGCCGTTCTTCTAACAGTCAGCTTAGTGGTTGCTTCCTCTGTAGGGGGATATCTGGTTTATCGTGAACTTCTTCCCGTTGTACCGAACCCGCAAGCGTCGTCTCGAGTTACTCAGGACATTTATATCTTCCCAGAAGGCGTCTCGCCTGCTTCTGCTTCGAACCTCTTGAGTAAGAACGGCGACGTCTACACATTCACGGAGAACATATCGGACCCAGTATACGTTGATAGCAACAACACAGTTCTCAACGGCGCAGGCTACTCACTGCTTGGATTCAGGGTACAAGTCGACGGCGGACAAAACAACGTTACCGTTGAAAACCTAAAAGTTTACCAAGGCGGTATCGACCTGCAAGGGAGCAATTATGACACCGTCTGTGGCAACTACATAGTGGGAGACGTTGGCGTGCTTGTCCGTGGAAGTTACAACTCAGTAACCAATAACAGCATCGTAAGCACTTCCGACGGAGGAAACACAGGTCAGAAGCTTCCATTATCCGGCGGAGACTCGCTCAACTGCGGAATTGAAATGGACGCTCTCCCAGTTTTTGACCAACAACATGCAACTAACTATAATAATGTAACAGGAAACCAAGTCTGCAATTTCCAAAACGGAATTCTGCTTTGGAATGCTTCGGAGAACTTCGTGGCAAATAATTACTTCGCGAATAACGCCGAAGGGATAACGCTGCAACAGGGAACAGGTAACACTTTCGTCGGGAACACCGTTCAAGGAAGTCTCTACGCTGTCACGCCTAATCAAGCCTCCAACAACACCTTCTTTGGCAACAGCTTTGTTGATAACAAAAACCAAATTGTTGACGCACAGACTTACAGCTCAATAAAAGTGCAGGCTTCGGTTAACATCTGGGATAACGGCACAATCGGCAACTACTGGAGCAACTACCATGAGCTCTACCCGAAAGCTCAGGAAATCAGTTCAAGCGGCGTTGAAGACACACCCTACCAAATCTACGCAAACAACACAGACCAGTATCCACTCAGTGCAGCCAGCGGGAACATGGGGGCAGATGGCTAACTTGGACAAAAAGGAAAGTTTACTCAATCGAATCAGAGGCTGGTTCCCTCAGGAGCCCTTGCTGAAGAAAGCGTTCCACGTGCAGAGTAAACCCACAAAAACAGTTCTTCCTCCTTCGTCTTGGGAGTCCACGAGCACTTTCGTGGCGTATTACTTTCTTGCCGCACTGTTCGCTTGGGAATTTTTGGTTATGAACGACAATCCTCTCGGCTGGGTCTTTGTTGTAGGGGGTTATGCGTTGGCGTCGGGAAATTGGGCGGCGTGCATCTATCGGTTGAACCGCTGGCACCTGCTCGATTGGGACTACTTGAAAGTCTTGTTCGGAACGTCAGCCGTTATAATCGTGACCGCAAATGTTCTTTTTGCGTTTACCCTCTTGAACTCGGTGAATTACTGGATAATTTCGGCGGTGGACATATCAATCTTCACGGCGCTGTTTGCCCTCCGCGGACGAGTGGTGGGTGTAGGAAAAACTGCCTTGCGTAGAAAAATGAGTGTTTTGTTCGCACTGGCGGGTATCATTTTGCTCGTTTGCTCTATGTCACAGGTTTATCATGTCGAAGCAAAATTGACTCCGGTGGGACATTTTGCGAGCATAGTGCCGGAGAACCCATTCATCTTGAACCAGTCTATTCCCGACGTCGAAGTTGCACAGAACTTGACTACCAACAACTATGTTGATTTCGAGATAATCGTCGCTCGACTCTACGCTCATCAAACTGAAGTTTCAGGCGTCAGCGTCCAAGTGACAAACCAGTCCGCCTCGGCGTCCTCCACACCTGAAACCTACTTCTACTATAACAGCTTTACAAATGGGTCTTCTATATATTGGCAACCCCCGCAAAACGGCACTTACTACTTCAGGCTACATTACGACTACGTTGTGCCCGTCCAAATGGACGTCTCAATCAGCTATTCTTGGTCAACGAACGAGATGTTGCCGACAAAAGTCTACAACCCGCTGCTCTCCGAGTTCATGACGCCGACGCTGATTCTTGCGGTGGCGCTGTTGGCGGCAAGTCTTGCTTTTTCAATTCGACGAACACGGGAGACTATAGCGTCGAAGCCGCCGTCTAAGTTTGGAAGTTCCCTGTGGAGTTGAAAACATGAATGCAAAGAAAAATCCACAACAGCACGTTCATGGTTGGTTCACAGGAAACAGCCTCTCCAAAGCATGTGACGGCGTCGATTTAGGATTAAGCAGTTTAGTTCTTGCCAGAGCCCGAGTTCGAACTGGTAGAAGAAGCTCCATGTTTTTGGTTTTAAACGCGGTTATCTGGACCCTTCTTTGCTCTCTGTTCATGCTTCAAAGCAACATTTACTTCCACACTACCCTAACTTTTCAAGTCACCTGGATAATTGCGGGAGCAGCAATTGGAATTCCGTTCAGCGCTTTGGTAACACAAAGGCAGTTGAACGACTTGGAAAAGACAGGCGAGTCAGCGACAACCCTGAAAAGCCTCTTGCTTACGATAGCCGCCGCGGTCATTGCCGTAACAGTAATAATAGAAGCTGTTTCCGTAGGTTTTTCAGGTCCGTTGGAAAACGCCTTTCTCTATTTTGGCGCGGCACTCACTCCAGCCTTTTTGATTACACGAGCCTTTCTTATGTTACAGTGGGAGAGAATTAACATGACCATGATCTTTCAGGACAACTACGGGTTCTACACTCCATGTAAGCAGCCTGCGGAAAAAAGCGCAGAAGTTTCCAATCAAACTTTTCAGAGGGAAGAGACTTCAAAATGACAGAAGCCAAAAAAAGCTTAAGAGATCGCATCCGAGGATGGTTCCCCCAAGACCCTAAACTGTCTTCAAAATACGCCGAAAAGCAAAAAGACGAAAAGAGAACCGACGTTCTCAACAGGCCGCTGTACGAAGTTAACTTTGACACTATAGTGACGGTTCTGCCTGGGTTTCTGCTTGTACTTTTTGGAATTTTGGGTTTTGTTTTCAACGACTTGGCGCTGGCAACTGTGCAGAGCATAGCAATGTTTGTTCCGCTGGGCTTCTTCATCGGCTACCTTTTTACGTTCTGGATAGTGGTTGTGGCAATCATTGCTATAGTAGTTCTTGTTCGAACCCACACGGTAAACAGGGCGTTTTTTAAAAGGAATTTCACCAAAAGGCGCCTTTTGCCCTGGGGCATATCGGCAATTCTTATTTACTCGACCTACTTGGCTTCGAATTCGGGCACAGAGCTTGCCTATGCTGTACCGATAACTTTCCTGGTTTCAGGCGTAATCGTTTTTTTGGGTTTGAAGAAGTTTGCAGTCACTCTCCCAGCGTTTGCGGTGCTGCTAATATGCATGTTAGTTTTCGGCTGCGCCGTGGCGGGAGCGAACACGGTTACTTACGTCTGGGAGGACCGCGGCTTAACCGCAGCACAGGCCCCAAACGTTAATGCCGTAAACCTTACTGCGCGAAGCATGGAAGGGGACATCAGGCTTTACTTTACAGCTGACGCTTCCCAAGTCTGCAAAATTCAGTACATGAAGGAATATGGCGTGGTTACAACGAGCGTAGGCACTCAATACCACGGCCCATCCCAGTACGTTGGTGAACCCGCAAGCGGCTTCAACTACACAATAGACAACCATGAAGCGAACATACTCGCCACCTCATACACTACGCTAATCAACATAACCGTAAATCAGAATTTGGAGGGCAACTTCAACTTCTACACCTATTACGGAGACATAACCGTCAATGTCCCGCCCAACGTCGGCACCATCCAAAAATTGAATTTAACAAGTGTCCTTGGCGCCGTACATTTCGACATAAGCAACGCAACCGACCTGCAGAGCATAACGGCAAAAACCAACGCCACCGTCCAGGCCCAAATCACCTCGACAACCCAAACACAAGACGCCACCGTCCAGTTAAACGGCGGAACAGTAAAGCTGACGCTTGACGTGAACAACATTAGATCCGAAATATTTGCTTACCAAACGAGCAATTGGGGAACCCTGCAGGCTAACACACAAGGGTTCCTAGTGATGAACAAAACCAATTCATACTTCAACGCTCAAACCACAAACTACGCTACAGCCTCTTTGAAAAGATTGGATGTCAACGCGACTTCAGACCAGTCAACGACCGCGCCAAGCATGGCTATCGCAGCGACTTACGGCCAAAAATAAACCCTTTATTTCTCCAAGTTCCTTTGCGATCGCTTCTGACAAAAGCTTCCATGCAGCAGCAAATCTCTCTTTGTAATCGGGTGGTAAGTGCATCGACTCACTAAGAATACTTCATCATCCGCTTACCTATTTTTGGTGTAACCGAAAGTTAGATATTCTGAACGAAAGAGAAAGGAAACGGGGTTCATTTATGAATTTGACGACTCATCTGTTTTTCGGTTTGGCGGTTGGTTTCCTTTTCTTCGGTCAACCCGCGCTTGCGCTTCTAGTAGGCATAGGTGCTCTTCTGCCTGATTTAGACAGAGAGTATTGGTTCATCCTAAAACCACAACAGTATCGAGACGAGCAACTTCACCGTTCCCTGTTCCACAATTTCTTCGTAATGGCCGTCGTCGCCCTGATTAGCCCAATTGTTTCTTTGGGCATGTTTCTCCACACGCTCCAAGACGCGTTGACAACGGTAAAAGATCGAGGCTGCGAGTGGCTGTACCCCGTGAGTCGGCTTGTTAAGCGAGGCATAAAAAACGCTGAAGGAAACGACGAGTCTTTAGACCCAAAAGAACACATCTACTTTTATCAAGAGGACTCGAACGGACTGCTTGAAAACGCTGATCCCGACCTACGCGAACCTGGAGACAAGCCCGTGCCTTGGCGTAGAACCTACGGTCCAGCACTGAACGGAAAACTGCTAGATACTGGCTTTCTCGTAGGATCAATTTTCTTAATAATTCTCTGGATGTTTATCACCGGCACGTCTCGTGCTGCCGGTTTAGAAACCTTCTTAACCCAAAACTGGAGCAATTGCCTGATTGGTTTCGGCTCAATAGGTCTTGTTTTTGCGTCAGGTGAACTGGACAGACGGTTTAGACCAGCGACTTCTCAGAAACTTTTGATAGATGTTGGCAAAGTGCTTATTTTCTTCACAGGAATAGGCATCGGCGCGTATGCCCTTTTCAATTTTCGTGCCAGTCTATACGCCAATCTGACGGCTAATAATTGGCTCTTTGTTCTGCTCGGAACGCTTGTGGTCGCTATCATAGGAATTGTTTTAATAAAGGTTCAGACCCGCTCCGGAAAAATCGCAACCGTTTAAGCTAAAGGAGTTGTCTCTGTCACGGCGGCGGTGCTATTCACTTTAGGCGTGGCGTTACTACGATGAAGAGACGACTAAAAATCACTTCTCTTTTCTGTGTCCAAACTCCTCTGCCATTGCCTTCGCCAAAAGCTTCCATGCCGCCGCATCTGCCCTTCGTAGTTTTTGGGCAAGCAACTTGGCGTCTTCTTTACTTTCATAATCCAAGTGGAGACCCGTGAATTCTAAAACGGAGGCTTCTTTGCCGTCGGCTGAAATTCGGTAGAGGAACTGTGAGTACTTGTTTGGGCCAGTCAAGTGGGTGGAAACCCAGGCTAACTGGTCTGGGTAAAGCTGCAGGACTTTTTCCTTTTCCATTGTACCCATCGCTGAGTGAAAAACGTCTTTCAAAATTATTATGCCTTCGGGCAACGCTGGTTACATGCCGCTGAGCGCCTTCGTCACCCATTAACGCATGGTCATCTGGTCCAAAGTCAACGCACCATTTGAAAGCCTTTTGCGCGGAAACTCGGAAACGTTGACTGAACTGGTATCTAACCGTTAACGGCATAGTGGTCGCCAGCTACTAAATCACGTCACCAGCCTTAATAATTTGACTATCTCAAGCCAGGGATGTTGGCGCAAAGAATCAGGTTTCCGCGTTCACTCAGCTACAAAAAAAAAATAAAAAAGGGAGTTTTTAGACTGTCAATTGTTTTCCGCAGTGAGCGCAATATATTGCGTCCGTTGCGACAGACGCGCCGCAGTTTGAGCAGAATCGTTCTGCTTGTTGCGGTTGGGCTTCAGACGGTATGAAAGGTTGAGCATATGGTTGTGATGTGTCTTGTTTCTTTGATCTCATGGAGAAAAAGCCAAGCACTGAGAATATCCAAGCGATGAATATCAGGATCAAGCCAATAAGCACTATCGACAGTATTGCACCCCACCAGAGGAAGTCAGCAGCGACGATGAATGATTGTTCTCCTGATTTCTGCGCAAGCGTGTTGAAGGTTTTTCTGAAGTGCGTTGCGGCGTACCTGAAGAATATGAAAGCAACAACTATTGTCACGGCGAAAACGGTCATGCCAGCTACTAAGCCTGGGGTTCCAAATCCTGAGAAGCCTTTGATGGTGATTACGGATGCAAGTCCAACTACTAACGCGGCAATGGCTATTGCTTCGGCTATTATTGCGACTATGTAGAATTTGACGCCGTTTAGGGAGTTCTGGTAGATTTCGTTATCCTGGAAATAATTTGAAAGTTCGTTGATTCCCCTCAGAAATAGGATTACACCGATGAGGCCCAGTATCCAGCCGACGTAAGGAACTGGGCTGAGGATAAGCAGAACTGAGCCCTCGCCAGCCAGAATCTTGCCATATTCGAAGTTTGTTCCCATTTTTTTGCCTCCTTGATTTTTAATTCCTGAAGTCACTACAAGACGCTTGCGGGTTATAGCCCTAACATTTAGAGTTACAGCCCTAACGTTTAGAGCTACGCCTCTAAGAGTTAGAGTCATAAGTAAACCAGTGAATTATATGAAATCATGGAAAGAAAATTTAGCCGCGGAGCTTCGTTTATCTTCCCGTTGATGATTAAGCGGAGCAGTGGATGAACGTGTCCAAGCCCCGTGGAATAAGCGCTGACATTCAGTCGCCAAGAACCAAGCTGCTGTACTTCATCTATACCGCCCCAGGCAGCAGAATAAAGGCTGAACCCGGCGTTAAATCAAGCATCTCCTCCGCCCTGGGCTACAAGTCTGACGGCCACTTTCACTACGACTGGAACTACTTGGTGAGTGCAGGTATGATTGAGGAAAAACAGGGCTACTTTCTCGTGACTGATGAGGGAAAGAGGGAGTTTGCCCTGCATTCAACTGCTTCCAGAAGCAACTCGGTAATGATTGTGATCGGGATCGCAATGGTGCTTTTCACTTTTTCGGTCGAGCTGGGGATAGTTCCCGTGATCAGCGTGACATTCTTCGGAGCAGCGCTAATCCTTGTTGGGTCAATATTTTTGGTCGTGGACCGAAGAAACAGGCCGGCACTGCCGCTCGAAGCCAAAGCTTTACTCAAAGAGCTAAATCGACACTAGACGGATCGAAGTCCACTTCATCCTGCTGGAAAATGGTTGGTGCGACGGGTGGGATTTGAACCCCACTAAAATTTCTCTTTTGCAAAAAAAAGACAAGTAGTTAGGACTACGACTTTTAACACGTAAGCTTATTAACCGATAAACATAAACTGAGAAGCTGTGAAAACACCGCTCAAGTTCAGCAGTCATGCTAAAGAAAAAATGAAAATTAGGAAAATAAAAGTGTCAGACGTAGATGCTGCGATAACAACACCTGATAACGCTTATGAGGATGTTGAGCATGGAACGTTGATTGCAATTAAAAAGGTAAACGGTAACTCAATTATTGTTGCTTATAACATAGTCAACGATGGAGCTAAAGTTATAACACTCTTCTATACTACTAAACTAGATAAATTGGTCAAAACTAAGACGGCGAGAGGCGCATGGAAAAAGGTAAAGTGAAAGCATCCTACGACAAAGAGGAGGATATTCTCTATCTACTCTTCAAAGAGGGTCCCAGCCATGAAGTGATTGAAGCGGACCCTGACGTGCACCTCGAGTTGGACAAAAAAGGAAAAATTATGGGCATAGAAATTTGGAATGCTCGACGAAGTGGTCTTATAAAAGAGGTTGAAGAAGCAATAGCAGAAACAGCCTAATGGGAGACTTAGTCAACTTGACTCTGACTTTTTAGCGGGTTTCTTGACTAATCATACAATACTGCGTAAGATTAACAGATAGCTTTCGATAAGCTTGCAACTTGAATCGTCACAGGCAAGGACAGCAAAAAGAATGCAGATTTTGGTGCGGAGGGTGGGATTTGAACCCACGAACCCCTGCGGGATAGGAGCCTCAGTCCTACGCCTTTGGCCATGCTGGGCGACCTCCGCAAACATGCCTTTTCGTTGCTTTCGAATCGGTGCGAAATATAGAATTAGTCAGGGCATTTAAAGGCTTTACCGTAAGTTCAACGCTTGCCGTGCGAAGCAGGGTTCTAAAATGTTAAAATTCACTTGATTGCGGTGAGCAAAAAGAAGCCGTGTTCAGCGAAGAGGTTGGGCAAGAACTTTGCTTGCCTGTTGCCTGACTTGAAGAATGACCGTTCAACCTTGATTTGTGTTTTTCGGCAGTAATCTTCAAAGTCCTTTAGGCTTAAGAAATGCAGGTTCGGTGTGTCGTACCATTGAAATGGAAGCGAGGCGGTGACGGGAACTCGCCCTCGGAAGAATATGCTTGCTCTGGCTTTGTAGTGTGCGAAGTTTGGGATGCCTACGATTGTTTTTTTGCCTACTCGAAGGGCTTCTTTGAGTGCGAAGTCTGGTTTTTTTACTTGCTGTAGAGTCTGGTTTAAGATGACGTAGTCGAATGAGTTGTCGATGTACTCAGAGAGCCCTGTGTCTATGTCCTGCTGAAAAACGCTCAAACCTTGGGCGACGCATCGCACAATTGCCTGTTCGCTGAGTTCGATGCCTTGGGCGTGCACATTCTTTTCCCGTATCAGGAACCCTAAGAGCTCTCCGTCTCCGCAGCCGAGGTCCAGCACAGATGCGCCGTTAAAAATCCATCTGGCGAACGTTTTGTATTCGATTCTGTCAGCGGGCTGCGTCATCGTTGCTGTGCTCCTTGCCGTTGTTGTAAACTCCATTTAAGAAGTTGCTAATCAAGGATGCCTCTTGCTCGGTTTCCAACAAGAAGGCGTCGTGACCGTAGGTTGAGTTTACTTCGCAGTAGCTTGCATCTACACCAGCCAACTTGCAAGCCTTTGCTATTTCCTGCGACTGGTACGCTGGGTAGAGCCAATCCGACTTAAACGCAAGGACAAGCACTTTGGCCTGCAACCCCCGAAAGATGTCGCCGAGGCTGTGCCCGTTTAGGATGTTGAAGTAGTCTATGGCTTTGGTTATGTAGAGGTAGCTGTTTGCGTCGAACCGTTTAACGAAGTTGTCGCCTCGGTAACGCAGGTACCCTTCAACCTCAAAATCCACGCCGAATTTGAATGCAGCCTTCTCGGATTTGAATTTTCGACCGAACTTCTCCGCCATTGAAGCGTCACTCATGTAGGTTATGTGCCCAATCATCCTTGCGATAGCTAACCCTTTAGCGGGGACGCCGTGGCTGTAGTAATCGCCGTTTCGCCAGTCAGGGTCAGCCATAACCGCTTGCCTGCCGACCTCGTTGAAAGCTATCTGCTGAGGAGTATGCTTCATCGTCGTGGCAATCGGGATGGCGGCTCGAATTCTCTTCGGGTAAGACGTCATCCACTGCAGAACTTGCATGCCTCCCATGGAGCCCCCGGTTACCGCCAGAAGCTTCTTGATGCCTAAGTGGTCAACGAGGTGCCGTTGCGCATTAACCATGTCGCCAACGGTGACCAGCGGGAAGCTGATGCCGTAGGGTTTGCCCATTTTAGGGTTGATTGAAGATGGACCCGTGGAGCCCCTGCAACCGCCCAGAATATTGCTGCATATGACGAAGTACTTGTCAGTGTCGATGCCTTTGCCTTCGCCTATTAGGTTGCTCCACCAGCCATCTTCCCCCGCTGCATGAGCATCACCGCTAAGCGCGTGCAAAACCAGAATCGCGTTGGATTTTTCCGGGTTCAGTTCGCCGTACGTTTCGTAGGCAAGTGTTATTGGACCCAGCATCTCGCCTGATTCCAACGTCAACTCGTCAGGCGGCTGCGCGAAAGTGTAGTATTGCGTTCGGGTGGTTTCCACGGTTTTTGTTGTTATGAGCTTTTTTGCCTCCATAAAACGAAAAATTTGCGTTTACTGCTGGACTGACTTTTTTAATGCCTGGTCTAAGTCTTCGATGATGTCCGCTGGGTCTTCAATGCCTATCGAGAGTCTAATGTAGTCGGCGGTTACCCCAGTTGCCGCTTGCTCCTGCGGCGTCAGTTGCTGATGGGTGGTTGATGCTGGGTGGATTATCAGGCTTTTCGTGTCTCCGATGTTTGCCAGATGCGAGAACAGCTTGACGGATTCGATTAGGCGTTTCCCGTTTTCTAAGCCGCCTTTTATGCCGAAGCCGACGATGCCGCCGTAGTTGCCCTTCAGGTATTTTTCTGCCAGTTCATGGCTTGGATGGTCTTTTAATCCTGGGTAGTTTACCCAGTTAACCAACGGGTGCTGCTTTAGGAACTCTGCAACCTTCAACGCGTTCTCCGAGTGTTTTCTCTGTCTCAACGGCAGTGTCTCTAGCCCCTCTATGAATAGAAAAGCGTTAAAAGGGCTCAAGGATGGTCCCATGTCACGTAGAAGCTGTACTCTTGCCTTGAAGATGAAGGCGACGTTGCCTAAGCCTGGAAAGTTGCCGAACGTGTCCCAATATTTTAAGCCATGATAAGACGGGTCGGGCTCGGTGAATTCTGGGAATTTGGCGTTGTTCCATTTGAATTTGCCTCCGTCAACGATGACGCCGCCGATGCTTGAGCCGTGTCCGCCGATGTATTTTGTTGCCGAAAGCACGTTTATGTCTGCGCCGTATTCTATGGGCGATGCCAAGCCGACGCCGACTGTGTTGTCGACGACAAGGGGGATTCCTGCGGCATGAGCAATTTCCGCTATGGCTTCGAAATCGGGCACGTCAAGTTTGGGGTTTCCGATGGTTTCAGCGTATATGGCGCGGGTTTTGCTTGTTATGGCTTTCTTGAATTCTTCGGGTTTGGTTGAGTCAACGAATTTTGCTTTTCTGCCGAGCTTCGGAAATGTGTAATGGAAGAGTTCGTATGTGCCGCCGTACAGGTTGTTGGCTGAAACTACTTCGTCGCCTACCTGGGTGATTGTTAACAGTGCTAACGATATGGCTGCTTGCCCAGACGCGGTGGCTAGCGCGCCCGTGCCGCCTTCGATTGCTGCAACACGTTTTTCGAAAACGTCAACCGTTGGGTTCATCATGCGGGTGTAAATGTTGCCTAGTTCTTTTAGGGCAAAAAGGTTTGCCGCGTGCTCGGTGCTCTTGAAGACGTATGAGGCTGTTTGATAGATGGGGACAGCTCTCGCGCCAGTGGCTGGGTCTGGGTTTTCTTGTCCGGCGTGGACGGCTATTGTGTCTATTCTTTTTACCATGTTTGTTGCCTCTTTCGTTTTCGGTAAACAATAAAATAACAGTGTTATAGGTGTTTTTGCTTTTTTTATTCCAAAAAGAATAATTACTCAGCCCAGCCCATATTTCAACCATGCTTCCATCCCTAACAGACATAGCCAAAAAAAGACGCCAACTAGGCTTAAAACAAGCCGAACTGGCAAAGATGGCAGGCGTCAGCCAGTCCCTAATCGCGAAACTGGAGGCTGGAAAAACCGACTCCTCCTACACAAAAGTGAAAACAATCTTTGAAACCCTTGACAGGATGGAAGCTAAAGCCAAACTTCAAGCGGGCAAAATGTTCCAAACAGAAGTCATCAGCGTACAACGCAACGAACCCGTTGCAAAGGTCGTTGAGTTAATGAAAAGCTACGGGTACTCGCAGCTCCCTGTTCTTGACGGAAAACAGTCCGTTGGCAGCATATCCGAGAAGGCGATCTTGCGTCAAATCTTGGCGGGAAAAGACTTAGCGCAGATTTCTTGCACAGCCACGGGGGATATTATGGAGGAAGCGTTTCCCCAGGTAAGTGAGGATGCTCCTTTAACGGTGATTTCTGGTCTTTTGCAGGTTTATTCGGCTGTGCTCATTTCCAGGAAAGGCACGGTTCTGGGGATAATTACTAAGGCTGACTTGTTGCGGATGATTTAGCCGCTAAGGAAAACAATTTTATAACTATAAGCGTGTTATACTGTGAAGCAACATGAATCCCAGATGCGAAGCTGTTGGAAAATACGCAGTTCCCCTTTTCAGGTCTCTTGTCGCGAAGGAACTCATAAACACCTACAACCTTACGCAGGTGGAAGCCGCGCGGAGGCTTGGAACAACGCAGGCGGCGATAAGTCAGTATATCCACTCTAAGAGGGCAAGCAAGGGCACGGAACAATTAGGGGATATCGTTCCAAAGATTCAGGCGATGGCAAGCGAGACTGCGGGGAGACTTGCGAAAAAAGAGATAACTCCTGACGAGGTTACAGTTGATTTTTGCAAGCTTTGCTCTTCTTTCTATTGCAAGTAGAAGCGGCGTTTGGCTTTCGGCTTCTTGTCTGGGTATCGTAAAGGCTTTAAAGAACGACGTAAAATATAACGCTGTTATAAAATAGTGATGAAATATGAAAATAAACAACAACGTGTTAGAAACAATCGGCAAAACACCACTCGTACGCCTAAACCGATTAACCGAAGGCATAAACGCCACCGTGGTAGGCAAAATGGAATCAAGAAACCCCGGCGGCAGCGTCAAAGACCGCATAAGCCAAAGCATGATAGCTGAGGCGGAAAAACAAGGCATAATCAAGCAAGGCACAACCATCATCGAGCCGACAAGCGGCAACACAGGCATAGGCTTAGCCATGGTAGCAGCCGTAAAAGGCTACAAGCTCATTCTGACCATGCCGGAAACCATGAGCATCGAACGTCGCAGCCTGCTAAAAGCATACGGCGCACAGCTCGTCCTCACGCCTGGTCCAGAAGGCATGGGCGGAGCGATCAAAAAAGCCGAAGAATTAGCTGCACAAACACCTAACAGTTTTATTCCGCAGCAGTTCAAGAATTTAGCCAACCCGAAAGTCCACCGTGAAACAACAGGCCCAGAAATCTGGGAGGACACTGGCGGCAAATTAGACATGGTGGTCGCAGGTGTGGGCACGGGAGGAACGATAACGGGCATTGCAGAGTACATCAAACCCCTTAAGCCAGCCTTCAAAGCCGTAGCCGTTGAGCCAGCAGCCTCGCCGGTGCTTAGCGGCGGACAGAAAGGACCGCACAAAATACAAGGGATAGGTGCAGGCTTCAAACCTGACGTGCTCAAACTCGATTTGGTGGATGAAATCTTCAAGGTGACGGACGAGGACGCCATCAAAACTGCGAGGCAACTGGCGCTAAAAGAAGGTTTGCTTGTAGGCATTTCCTCGGGTGCAGCGGCGTTTGCGGCGCTTGAGATTGCGAAGCGAGCGGAAAACAAGGGCAAACTCATCGTTGTCATTCTGCCAGACACAGGCGAGCGCTATCTAAGCACTGTCCTATTCCAGGAGCCGACGGCAACCCCAACCTCAAGCATCTAATTGGCGTTGACCAGACGCTTCTCTTATATTTCTCACTTTTTACTTTAATGAGGGAAGGCGAAAAACATGGCGACAAAAGCTAAGCAGCCGCACGCTAAAGGATGCGGACAACCCGCAGAGAACGTGGAGGTCGAAACGTGGAATCCAGATCGAATGCTCGATGTGCTCATGCGTAATCATGACAAGGTCGAGCAGGACTGGGTTGAGAAAGGCCTGCCAAAGTTAGTCGATGAAATGGTAGCTAACTACCACAGGTTCGGCGGGATGGATCACCTTACTGGGCGAGATCTTCCGTCGCAGAAAGTGGTTATTGAAGTTCTGGAAGATTTGTTCACGGTTCTTTTCCCCGGCTATTTGGGCAAGGCGGAAATTACTAAAGCCAACATAAAATATCATCTGGGCAGCACATTAACCTCGGTTTACACGCGGCTTACGGAGGAGGTTGAAAAGAGCCTGAAGTACATTTGCAGGAAAGTGAGCGAGTGCCCGCAGGACGTATGCCAGAAGCGTGCGCATGTCGTTGTTAAGGAGCTTCTTGAAAAGCTGCCTGAAATAAGGTCTAAATTGAGCGGTGATATCCAAGCGGCTTACGCGGGAGACCCGGCGGCTGTAAGCACGGATGAAGTGATTTTGAGCTACCCGTGTGTGCTGGCGATTACAACTTACAGGATAGCGCATGAACTTTACCTAGAAGGCATACCGTTGATTCCCAGAATAATGAGTGAGCATGTTCACTCCTTAACAGGTATCGACATTCATCCAGGCGCAAGAATAGGCGAGAACTTCTTCATCGACCATGGCACAGGAGTGGTCATCGGGGAAACCACAGAGATTGGCGACAACGTGAAACTTTACCAAGGCGTAACGCTTGGCGCGCTGAGCTTTCCTAAAGACGAGAAAGGGAACATTATCAAGGGAAGAAAGAGGCATCCGACGATCGGGAACAACGTGGTCGTCTACTCAGGAGCCACGATTCTAGGACCAGACGCGATAATTGGCGACAACGTGGTGATCGGAGGGAATGTCTGGGTAACCTCGCCTGTGGCGTCGGGCACAGCGATAACTATTGCTTCGCCTGAGCAGAACTACAAAAAAGAGAATCATGACGCAAAGACGGGGTAAATTAGAGCAGGCGGAAGTTTTCCTTAACTGTGGTCAAGACCACATGCGTGTTTGTTCGTTCAATGTAGGGGAGCGATAGCAGTTTTTTCGTGAAGTGCCCCAAGTCTTCTCTGCTTTTGAACTTGGCAACGATAATGGCATCCGTCAAGCCCGTCACGTCGTAGACGCTGCACACGTTTGAGATTTTAGCGATCTCATTCTCGGTTTCCACAAGCTTGCCTTTGGAAACGGTTATTTCAGTCACCACGGTCAACTGGTAACCGAGCTTCTCATGATCTATCAAAACGGAGTAGCCTTTGATGAGGCCTTCGTCTTCCATCTTTTTGATTCTTGACAGAACTGTCCCGACGGAAACGCCGACATTCTTGGCTATTTGCCTGCTTGAAAACCTTGCATCTTCCAGAAGGCTTTTCAGAATTTTCTGGTCAGTTTCATTCAAATCCATAACGACACCACTCTGCACGTTTTTTCAATTAAACCCTTTTTTTTGAAACGTTATTTTGATTATCATACGATTATGTTAATAAAAGTTTAGTTTTCAGCGTCATACAATGAATGAAATACCCGACGAGAAAACGTTTTTTAAGCGTTAATACGCTGGGCACTTGGCGGGAACCAGATAGCAATGTTAAATTACTAGCTTAAACCTCAATAGGTTGAGCCGCTAAAATGCAAGCAAAATACGACACCATTCTCGTGCTGGATTTCGGAGGGCAATACTGCCATCTGATAGGCAGAAGAATACGAGAAAATGGCGTCTATTCAGAAATAGTAGCCTACGACATATCGCCGGAGCAGGTAAAGGAGCTGGGCGAAAAGTTCAACGTCAAAGGCTTAATTCTTTCAGGCGGGCCCTCCAGCGTGTATGAGCCTAACGCGCCTAAAGTTGACCCGCGCATTTTAGAGTTGAACCTGCCGATTCTGGGCTTATGCTACGGACACCAGCTTCTAGCTCAGTTAACCAACGGCAAAGTTGAGCCTGCGGCATGCAAAGAGTACGGCACAACGCAGGTAGAAATCGACAAGCCTGTAGGCGTCTTGGAAGGGTTAAGCGGGAAAGAAAAGGTTTGGATGAGCCACGGAGACACGGTTTTTTCGGTGCCGCCGGAGTTTGAGGAGCTGGCGCACACCGAAAGTTGTCCAGTTGCAGCCTTCAGGCATAAGAGTAAGCCTATTTACGGTTTACAATGGCACCCCGAGGTCATCCACACGGAAAACGGCGCCCGCATGCTTCGCAACTTTATCTTTCAGGTTTGCAAGTGCCAACCCAACTGGCAGATGGAAGACCTAATTGGGAAAATGGTTGCCGAAATCAAATCGGAAATCGGCGACAACAGAGCCATAATCGGGTTAAGCGGAGGGATAGATTCAAGCGTTGCCACTGCACTTGCGGCGCAGGCACTCGGCGACAAATTGACAGCGGTTTTTGTTGACCACGGGTTCATGCGTGAAGGGGAACCTGAAGCTATCTGCGAGACGTTTCAGAAGTTGCCGATCAATTTTGTCATGGCCAACGCGCAAGACCGCTTCATGAAAAAACTCAAAGGCGTAGTCGACCCCGAGATGAAACGCAGGGCAATCGGGGAAGAATTCATTAGGGTTTTTGAGGAAGAAGCGGAAAAATCAGGCGCACAATACCTGCTTCAAGGAACAATTTACCCTGACAGAATTGAGTCAGGCTACCGAAAGAACTCAGATTTAATAAAAACCCATCACAACGTGGCAGGAATCCCGAAAAACATCAAATTCAAAAAAATTGTTGAACCGCTCCGCGACCTCTACAAGGACGAAGTTCGTAAAGTAGCCAAAATGCTCGGGTTACCCAAAGAACTGGTCAACCGTCAACCGTTCCCGGGACCAGGCTTAGCAGTTCGCATCATTGGCGAGTTGACACCTGAAAAAGTTGGCATAACCAAGAAAGCCGACGCCATCGTCCGCCAGGAAATCGAGAAAAACAATTTAGCTGAAAACCTGTGGCAGTACTTTGCCGTGTTAACAGACACGAAAGCAACGGGCGTGAAGGGCGATTCAAGAGCTTACGGGTACGTGGTTGCGGTTCGAGCGATGGAAAGCCAAGAGGCAATGACCGCCAACTTCGCCCAGATTCCTTATCCTGTTCTTGAGAAGATTGCAACCCGAATTTCAAATGAGATTCCGCAGGTTACTCGCGTCGTCTACGACATTACTCATAAGCCGCCCGCAACTATCGAGTGGGAATAAAAGAAGTCGCTATAATGGTTTATATTAAAAACAGTCAATACAGTACTAACACTAAAGGTGACTCGCTATGAAAGCGTTGATCTTAGCAGGCGGCTTCGCGACAAGACTGCGCCCGTTAAGCTGCTCTAGGCCGAAGACTCTTTTCCCAATTGTGAACAAGCCGCTGCTGGAGTGGATTTTTGAGAAGCTTGCAAACGACGGCTGCGAAGAAGCAGTTTTGGGAGTTAACGCTTTAACCCAGTTTTACATAAAGCAGCAACGTCCGCGTAGGCATGGCTTAAAGGTTCGGTTTTCTGTTGATCCGCCGAGGATGCCTCTGGGAACCGCTGGACCCGTGAAGAAGGCGGAGAGGCTTTTGGGTCATGATGAACCTTTTATTGTCTTGAACGGGGACATCTTTGCGGATTTAAGTTACAGGGAACTGTTCGACGCGCACGTGAAAACGGGGGCTTCTGCAACAATTGCCCTGTGCAAGGTGGAAGATCCCTCCAGGTACGGGGTCGCCGAATTGGCAGCTGGTAACCGCATACAGAGGTTTATTGAAAAACCGCCGAAAGGTGAAGCGCCAAGCAGCCTCATAAACGCAGGAGTCTACGTTCTAAGCCCCGAAGTTTTCGATTATATTCCTGCGGGAAGAGGCGTTTCCATGGAGCGAGAGGTTTTCCCCAAGCTGGCAGAAGAGGGAAAGCTTTTCGGTCACTTTGTCAGCGGGACGTGGATTGACATTGGCAAACCCGAGGAGTATCTGCAAACAAACAAGATTATCCTTGATTCCTTGGTTAAAACTCTCAAGCCTGAAAAAGCTAAAAACTTCGAGTTGAAGAATCCTGTTGCCTTTGACAAGGGGGTTTGTGTAGGTGAAAAGTCCGTCGTCGGCCCCTACGCTATCTTGGGCGAAAATGTCACCGTGGGCGAAAACGCGCGGATAAGCAACTCGGTGGTTTTTCCACACGCAACAATCGGCGATTTCACCGTCGTTGATGGGGCGTTAATCGGCGAAGGAGCGCGCGTCGGAAGACACGTCACACTCTCAAGCGGCTGCATAATCGGTGATCATGCGAAAATCAAGGATAACCTGCACCTTTCAGATGCGTCTCAGGTTTGCCCTGCGAAAGAGGTCGCTGAAAACATTATAAAACCGAAAGTTAACTGTTAAGAGTTTATGAAGTGAAGTTTATGGGTGAAAGAAAGCTTTTCGGAACAAACGGCATCCGAGGATTAGTCAACGTTGAATTGACGCCTGAAATGGCAGCAAAGGTTGGCTGTGCAATTGGAACTTTTTTCGGAAGAAAAAACTTGCTGTTGGGGCATGATGCTAGAACCAGCGGCGGTATGTTTTCTAAGGCGGTGATTTCAGGTTTAACCGCGACTGGATGCAAAGTTTACTTCGCTGGGATGTCACCTACTCCTGCTCTGCAGTTCGCCGTTAAAAATCACAGGATGGACGGCGGCGTGATCATTACCGCTTCGCATAACCCGCCTGAATACAACGGCATCAAGGTTATTTGGAGCGACGGGATTGAAACTTCACACGAGCAAGAAGTCGAAATAGAGAACATCTACTTTGATAACAAAATCGTGTTCGCAGAATGGGATAAACTGGGCACGGTGCAGGATCAGCCTGGAGTCAACGACGAGTACGTGCAGGCAATAAAAAGTCATGTTAACCTAAAGAAAATAGCGCAGAAGCATTTCCATGTCGTTATTGACCCCGCCAACAGTGTGGGAGGCCTGACGGGTCCGCAGCTGCTGCGGGAACTGGGCTGCAAAGTAACAAGCATCAACGCCAACATCGACGGCACTTTTCCAGGAAGAATGCCTGAACCAAGACCTGAAAGCCTCACTGACCTGTCCGCAACTGTGAAAGCCCTCGGCGCAGACATGGGCGTGGCTTTTGACGGTGACGCTGACCGCTCGATTTTTGCTGACGAGAAAGGCGTCATCTACTGGGGGGACAAGACTTTTGCTGTAGTTATAAAACAGTTTCTTTCCAAGAACCCGGGCGCCAAAATTGTTACTCCTGTGAGCAGTTCTACACTCATCAAGGACACGGTTGAAGCCTACAAGGGCGAGCTGGTCTGGACTAAAGTTGGAAGCGTAACGGTTTCCCAGAAAATGAAGGAGTTAAACGCTAAACTCGGCGGAGAAGAAAACGGTGGAGTCTTCTACGGTCCACACCAAGCCGTAAGGGACGGGGCAATGACGACGGCTCTGCTGCTTGACATTATGGCTCAGACTGGAAAGAAACTTTCCGAGCTCGTCGCCGAGCAACCGCAGTACTTTATCGAAAAAGGAAAAATCGAGTGCCCAGACGAGAAGAAGGATGCTCTTCTCAAAAAGCTGCATGAGCAGGTGAAGGGCAAAAACATAAGCACGATCGATGGAGTGAAAATATGGTTCAGCGACAACAGCGCAATTCTCATCAGACCCAGCGGCACAGAACCCGTTTTTAGGCTGTACGCTGAGGCGAAAAACCAAGAAAAAGCATTAAAGCTAGTTAAAGACTACAGTTCAAGGCTTGAAAAAACCCTGAAAACCATTTAGCAAGCATAACTGCTCTGGGAGAAGACCTGCGAAATGCCTGATGTTTTGAGCGTAAAACCAGACGAGATTGACACGAATGAAAAGCGGTCAAAATATCTTGTCGGCGTTGTGGGATGCGGGCGAAAAGGGTTCCTTTACGCTTACTCCTTTGCTTCCGCTGGTTTTAAGGTTGAATGCTCAGATGCCGATCCAACCGTGGTGAAAAAACTGGCGAAAGGTAAAACGCCGTTCAGGGAGCAGGAAATTGAGGGAAAAGTGAAGAGCCTAATCAACTCGGGGCAACTTGGCGTTACGGGTGAGCTGAAAGAGGCTGTTTCTCGAAGCGACGTTGTAGTAATCACGGTTCCCGTAGACGTTGATGATAAGAAAAAAATTGACCCGTCAGAAGCGTTAAACACGCTAAAGCAGATCGGGGCGGCATTGCATTCTGGCGTCCTTGTTATTTACAGTGAAGTTGCGGGTTTGGGTTTTGTTGAAGGTGTGATGAGGGAAACGTTGGAGAACACTTCAGGTTTAAAGGCGGGTTTGGATTTCGGTTTAGCTTACGTTCCAATTCATAATTCCCAGGTCAAGCTTTTTGAGCCGATGACGGACTTGGAGTTGACGGTTTCTGTTGTGGGAGAAACGGGTAAAGAAGCTGCTCTGACCGTTTTAAAAGCAATTGCCAAGAACGTTAAGCAAATAAACGACGTGAAGACGTCGGAAATGGCGGCGCTTTTTAAGGCGGCAAAGCAGGATGCAAGTGCGGCTTTAGCAAATGAAATGGCCGTTTTCTGCGAAAGCGCAAACATCGATTACTTTGAAGTCCTGAAGTTGCTGGAGTCAAATGACCCAAATTTTTGGCCTACGACGGTTGATGAAGAAAACAAGAGTGAAGCGTACCTGCTTCTTGAAGGCGCCGAGAACCTTAATGTTAAGCTTAGGCTGCCGACCTTAGCAAGGCAGATAAACGAGGAGATGGTCAAGCACGCGGTCAACTTGACGCAGGACGCGCTGCGAAGCTGCAACAAAACTCTGAGGAGAGCAAGGATTGCGGTTTTAGGCGCATTCACGCCGGGCACAACCCCCATGGTTTTCGTTAAACTCCTGCAGTTAAAAGGCGCTAAGATCAGCGTATACGATCCCACCTCAAAAGGCGCCATGTCAGATTTAGGCGTGGTTAAGACAAGCTTAAATGAGGCTGTTGAAGGCGTTGACTGCGTAGTGTTACTCACGGGGGAAGAACAGTTTAAACACTTAAACCTAAGGAAGCTTAAAGCTTTAACGAAGACCGCTTCAGTAATCGTCGATTTGGCAGGCGCCTTGGATCGTAAGGACGTTGAAGCAGAAGGCTTCATATACCGTGGACTAGGAAGAGGAACCAGATAGAAATGAAGAAAATTGGGGTAGCAGTAATCGGCACAGGTTTTTGGGGGAAAAACCACGCCCGAGTCTACAAGGAACTTCCCTCAACCGAACTGGTTGCCATCTGCGACGTTAACCCTGAAAGAGCAAAAGCCATCGCTGAACAGTTTGGCGCAAAAGCCTACACTGACAGTTCCCGAATGCTTCAAAACAAGGAAATAGAAGCTGTCAGCATTTGCACTTGGTCAACGGTTCTTGCTAAAGAAGCATTCAAAGCTTTGAGGGCTGGCAAGCATGTTCTAGTCGAGAAACCAATGGCCACCAACTCGAAGCAGGCGGAGAAGCTTTGTGCAGTTGCGGAGCAGAACGGTCTTGTCTTAACCGTGGGGTTTCTTCAGAGGTTTATCCCGGGGCTTCAGGTCATCCGTGAAGCAGTCCAGAGTAAGAAAATCGGCGAGTTAGTTTGTTCTAACGCGAAACGTGTTTCGCAGTGGCCTGAGCGTATAGGCGATGTGGGTGTGGTTAAGGACACGGCGATACATGACATAGACGTGATGCGTTTCATATCTCAGCAGGACCCAATCACGGTTTACGCTAAAATGGGAAGCATGAGGAACCGCAAATTCGAGGATTACGCCCACATAATGCTCACCTACAAGAATGGGGAGAGCGCCTTCATAGAATCCAACTGGCTGACACCGTACAAAACGCGGACGTTAACTGTTACGGGAAGCGACGCTATAATGCGGCTTGATTACATAACTCAAGACTTGTGGATTGAACAGCAAAAGGAGACTGTGCAGCCGAGGTACCCGTTTCAGGAACCGTTGAAATGTGAACTTCAACACTTCGCGGAATGCGTGCTTGAAAAGAAAAAGCCGCTTATAACAGGAGAGGATGGAGTAAAAGCGTTGGAAATCGCTCAAGCCGCAATGCAATCTTCAGCTAAAAACAGGGCGATAAACCTAACAAGGTAAGAAGCTACTTTAGGCTGAACGGTTTTCCTTCGGTAACTATTTTTTCTGGGACTTTCGCCTTCCACTTCTTTAAGAAAGGCAAGTCTTCAGTCTCTTTTCGAAGTTCATCAGGAAGCATTTCTGGGATTTCGTCCCTGATCGGGTACCAGCGCAGGCACTTCGGGCAAACGATGAGCCCTTCCACCACTTCATCTTTCTCTTCGAAAACGTGAAGTTCAAGAGGATGGTACTTGTCGATGGGGCAAGCCAAGATGCCCATAAGTTTACGCTTCAATTTTCCTCACAGAATAAGTATTTCACGGCTAAGCTATTAAAACTTGCTTGGCTGCGAATCGACCCGTATGTCCAGAACAGTTTGGTACCAGTTAGGACCCGTGCTGCGAACTACGCGCGCAAAAACGAAACTGTAACCCACTCCAAGAGTGTCAAGTTTTTGGGCTACATTCAATTTTGTTTTATCAGCGGGGTCTTTTTTTCCCGTGGCATGCTGGAAATCGTAGAGGTGTATCCAGCCGCCGCCTGGCTTGAGGGCTGAAACCGCGTAGGGAAGGTATTCGACGGCTTTTTCAGGCAGAGGCATCAAAACTCGGTCAGCCTTGCGCTGCAGTTGCTGGATGATTACTTCTTTTGAGTCGCCAAGCAGCGGGGTCACTTTGCCGTAAACCCTGTTGATTTTAACGTTTTCTTCCATGAACTTGACAGCTGTCGGGTTAACGTCAATTGAGAACACTTTAGTTTGGGGCACGGTTTTCGCGATTATGATGCTAAAGCAGCCGACCCCTGCAAACATATTAACAACAGTCTCGCCGTTTTTAACAAGCCCAGCAATCCGTGAGCGTTCATGCGAAAGTCTAGGCGAAAAATAACATTTCTTCACGTCAACCGCAAATACGCAGCCCGACTCCCTGTGCCGAGTGCATGTTTGGTCTTCTCCTGCCAGCAATCTTAGTTCCCTAACCCTAAAATCACCTGAGATAGGACTAGTTTGGGCAAAAACCGTCTTAACATTTCGGTGGACAGCCATTATTTGGGTTGCTACTTTTTGAGCGTTGATTATGTTGCCGCTTGACACTTTAATGATTGCTATGTCTCCTATTATGTCAAAGGAATTGTAAATTAGATTTAACTCTGCAGAAGAGAATGCGGTGGAAAGTTTTTTTCGAAGCCTTTTTCTCAACTTTATATCCTCATTAACAGCAAGGTATTGGAAACCTTTAAAAGCAAAATACTTTTCTTTGTAGGAGAAGGCGTTTCTAATGGAAAAATCAGGGATTGTTTACGAATGCATGAGATGCGGTGCAAGAGTGCCATCCGAAGAACTCGAACTGCGTGGCGGAGAGACCAAATGCATTATCTGTGGCTACAGGATTCTTAAAAAAGTTAAACCGCCAGTAGTTAAACGTGTTCAGTCAAAATAAGAAGAAGGGGAATACTCGTTTTTTCGGCACGAGTAACTTAGTTTTTGGTTTTTAGTTTATATTAAAAGAGTTCTTTGTCTCCGAGTTTGCGCAAAGCTTTACCTTTAAGTCTTATTGATTCAGCCAAGAAGCCGTCATCAATGTCTTTTTCAACGGTTTTGCGTTTGACGGTTTCGCCGCATACTCCTTGTGGCAACAACCGCCTTTTTAGGCACATGGAGTAGGTGCAGTTTGCGACATTGCACATTTCTTCGGTCTGTTTACACCAAATGGAGTCTCGTCGGTAGAGAACAGAGTTTTGGCTGCACTTAAAAGATGGGCATGTTGGAGAACAAGCTTTTGATTGAGCCAATAGATACACCTCAATTGTCAAATCAAAATCATGTTGGGTTTTGTTGTTTTGTCCTTGGTTCCTCTATGTTATTTGGTTAAGATATAAACTTTATTCTTTTCAGGGGAAGTTTGATATTTAAGTTCCACTGGCACGGTGTCTTCTTCGCCAGTAAATTTCGACGGTAACTAGCAGGATGACCGCTACTAATATGATGATGACTGTTAGCAGTGCGCTTGTAGGCATTAAGAATGATCCGAAAGCGATGAACCCATCCATCTTTATCTGGACGGAGGTCGGTTGGTCGACGGTTAGGGCTACAGCTTGATAGCTATTCTCTGCGCCCTGAGCAAACGCCACTATCTGCAAGTTGCCGCCGACGATGTTGTTGAATGTTGCTGTTCCGTCTCCCGGAGTCTTAGCTGAGAGGCGCTCCGTGGATGGTCCGTTCACTGTGACGTTAACGTTTGAAATTGGCGAACCGAAATAGTCTACAACTTTCACTGTCACTTGGATTCCGTAGAGAGTGCAGCGTATGTTGTATTGGCTGCTGCTGAAGGCTTGGATGGTAGTCTGGTTGAGCAGAATGCTGTTTTGGTATATTTGAAGCCTGTACATTCCGAAGGTGACTGGCGCGGTTGCTGAGCCTGAGCTGTCTGTTGTGGCGGTGTAGAATAAGCCGTTTGTTATTTCGACAAGTTGTATGTTTGCGCCAGAGATTGGAGTGTTGGTGTAACCAACCACGTTGATTGTTACCGGTTCAGTTGGGCATATTATCGTTTCATGGCTGACGGCTTGCGATGGAAGGCTGCTGATGGTTTCATTGCCGGAGTTGAACACTTGATTGTATAATGAAGCCTCGATAGTGTAGCTTGCGTCAACTATCATGGAGTCCGCCGTGAAAGTTCCCGAAGGACCCGTTTCGCCTGACATGTTTCCTTTTTGAGACGACCCGTAGGTGTAAGTAATAAGTAAATTCACGAATGGCAGCGCGGTTCCATTTTCATTCTGCACCAAAACTACAAGGTCAGTTAACTGGCATGAAAGGGTAAAGCTGCCTGCTCCTGTGACCACTATATTGCCTTGGCCTACGGTAAAGCCGTTCATTGTGGCGGTCAGATTGTAGGGACCTGCTTCAAGATTAAAGCTTGCTACTCCGTTATATCCGCTTGTTGCACTGTAAGATGTGCCGGCTAATGTGTCTTGGACTTTGACAGCTATGTTGGGAACAGTTTCGCCGGCTAGATTTACAGTTGTGATACTAACAGGGTACCCTGAAACTGAAAAGCTTTGCTCGTCTATCACTGCTTTCGGGGTGCCGCTCGTGGTGGTTATCGTTACGTTATAGCTTCCGATCGCGGCGTCAGAAGGAACGGTAAATGTTGTGGTGAGTGTGCCGTTATCCGAGGCGATCCATGGTGATGGTTGTGGTGTGGAAAGAATATTTGCGCCTGAGGAACTGGTGACTGCTAACGTTGCAGTCTGACCCGAAGCGTAGCCTATCGCGTTAACCGTTGCTGTTTGGCCTCTGTGATAGGCTGTTGAGTCAAGGAAGCCCACGGCAAACGTGGCTGACCCTAAACCATCGGTTTGGTTGAAGTACGCCGTGTATGTACCTGCGTATTCGGTAGGGTTGGATACGCCTGCCCCGCTCGGCGTAAAGCTTCCTGGGAAAGTGACCTGCGAACTTGCAGTTCCCAGACTATTAGCGGTTCCCAACGGCACTAGTTCTGAGTAGCTTTCGTCAAGTGCGCTTGGAAGTGCGACGGTGACGTTGGCGACGTAAGATGTGCCAGAAGTGCCGCCTGTGACTGAGGCAGTAAGCGCTACATTGTTACCTTCCTGCACATATGCGGGAACAGGAGTTATTGTGTAGCCGGTTAGGATTGTGAACGTTTCAGGGGTTGAACCTGTGGAGTTCAGGTTGTTTGCTTTTATGTCTTCAAGAATCAAGTTGTAGCCGCCGTAGGGTAGCTGTGGCACGGTGAAGTTGGAGTTAACGTAGTACCCGACAGAAGTGCCGCTTGAAACGATGTCGTTGCCGACAATTATGTTGAAGGTGCCGTTGCTGGTGTAGATGGTTCCTTGAAGGTTCATGGATGTTCCAGGCGTCCCGTTGTATTGACCCATGTTAGCCACGTAAATGTTCGCCTGACTTGCAGGAACGACTTGAAGAATGCTTACGCCTATGCTGGTGTTTTGCCCGAGCACCGCGACTAATGGCGTAAGAATAATACTTAATGACAATAATGCCAAAAGGGTAACTGTAACAATCTTTTTACTCAAACCACTCTGCCATCCTGAAAGGTAGATACTCACATCTGTAGTTAACTCATTGAATAATTAAGAGATGATTTTAAACTTTGCCATTATTCTATCCAATAGTTGCCCGAATTCAACCTAACAAGTTTACCAACATGGATTTTATGATAAGAAATCGGTTTTTGCCAACGGGGTTTTTAATAGAGTGAAGCTTCTAAATTTACACAGATTTCGGTGGAAGAGTTGGAAAAAAACGCTGCCTCAGCGCTTTTAGGTGCTTTGAAGAAGCAAAAGTACCATTTGGTGGGTAGTCACTCGGCTGTTAAAAGGTGCAAGTGGCTCTACGAGTCCATAGTCAACGATAGACCCTGTTATAAACAGAAGTTTTACGGGGTAAAATCGCACAGGTGCATCCAGATGACGCCGAGCCTGTACTACTGTACTCAGCAGTGCCTGTTCTGTTGGAGAGCACAGAGCGGCGACTTGCAGGTAACTTGGGACGAAATGAAAATTCCGAAAATGGACTCGCCGGAGTCGATTGTGGAGGGATGCTTCAAAGCTCAGGAAAAGATTTTAACTGGGTACAAGGGTAACTCGAAAGCTAACTGGCGCAAGTTCCAGGAAGCGTTGACGCCTAAACAGGTTGCCATCAGCCTAACTGGGGAACCGACGCTTTACGAGCCCCTAGGAGAGCTCATTCGAACTTTCCACCGCAAGGGCTTAACAACGTTTCTTGTTTCCAACGGCACCCTGCCAGCTAAGCTTTCAAAACTCAGCCAGGAACCCACGCAACTCTACATTTCGGTGTGCGCGCCAAACGACCACGTTTACAAGAAGGTTTGTCGACCAGAGTTTGGAGGCGCGTGGGCAAAATTGAACGAGACGCTGAGTTTGTTGCCGAGCTTCCGCTGCCCAACCGTTGTTCGAACGACGCTGGTGAAGGATCTTAACATGAACCGCGTGGACGAGTACGCTAAGCTTGTTGAGAAAGCCAGTCCGACGTACGTTGAGGCAAAGGCGTACATGCACATCGGCTTCTCCGGCTTGCGCTTGGGGTTTGAACGCATGCCGATGCACGTTGAGGTTAAAGATTTCGCTCAGCAACTGGCGGAGAAGACAGGTTACATGGTCATCGACGAAGCGCCTGAAAGCAGGGTCGTGTTGCTGAGCAAGCTCAAAAAGCCCATTCAGGTCGGCGTCGGCTGAACCGCGTCGGAATTTTGTTTTTGGCTTGTTGTTGAAGATGATGATGAAGATGATGACACAATTGTTTTCCACGCAAACCGAAAGAGGCAGCCTCGTTGACCTGCCGTGTTGTTGATGAAGGACATTTTCCTTCTTGAAAAAAACCATAAACACCCACGGTCCTTACCCCAGTCTAATCGTATGTGTGACACACGAGTCAGAAACGGACCTGAACAGAAAGGCCCGTGGGACCTGCCGTCTTAAACAAAAGGTTTATTGATAAGATTGGAAACTAAGCATATGCGTTTATCAAAACGGTCCGTTTAACTTATTCAAAAATGCAAAAGGTAAAATGTTATGAGTCTAAAATCTCCTGAACAAAAAAGTGGTCATTTAGTTGTGCCTGGAGAACGCTTAGGCGTCATTGAAGAGTTCATTCCAGACTCTGGAACGTACGTTAAAGACGGCGTCATCTTCTCAAAAATCGTGGGTCGCTCACTTGTTGACCTGCAGAACAGGCGCGTTTCCGTTTACCCCGCAGTTGAAGGTGCCGTCGTGCCGAAGCTATCCAGCACGGTTGTGGGGCAGATCGGTAACGCTCAATCTGACAACGTTTTGGTGCGGATCTTTAAGGTGGGTAACAAGCGGCTTTCAGGCGAGTTCGGCGGCATTCTGCATATTTCAGACGTTTCCGACAGGTACGTTACCTCGATGAGTGACGTGTGCAAGCCAGGCGACATCGTGAGGGCTAAGGTTATCAGCGAGAAAAACCGCATTTTCCACCTGTCTACGAACGATAAGAACTTAGGCATTGTGGATGCTTTCTGCTCCCGATGCGGTAGCCTTCTTGAGCCTGAACGGTATGAGTTGCGTTGCCCTAAGTGCGGTAACATCGAGAAGCGTAAGTTGGCGCCTGACTACGGAAAGGAAGAGGTTTAGCGAAATGGGTAGCTTGAAGATTAACGTTTTGAAAAAGTCAGGGAACGAGCTTAAGATCGAGATCGTTGGCAGCAGTCATGGGCTCTGCAATTTGTTGGCGAAGCGGTTGCTGGAAGATAAGACTGTGGAGTTCGCGGGTTACGATGTGCCGCATCCTTTAGCGTCGAGTCCTAACATTTACATCAGGATGAAGGGGCGCGCTAAGCCTGAAGACGCTTTGGTCCGGGCTGTTGAGAAGGTTCGGGAAGCAAACGACGCTTTCAGCAAAGAGTTAGACTGCGTCTTAAAAGCGTAGTCCGTTTCAGTTTTTTCTTTTTTTTGCTTCTTGTTTGCAAGTAAGGGTAGGGGGTCCTTTTTTGGGATTGGTTGTTTTGGGTTGTTTTTTTGGTTTAGGGCTTGGGTTTGTGTCAGGTTAGGGTGCGGGAAGGTCTAAAAAGGTTGGGAAAGGTGCAGAAAGATACGGAAAGATACGAAAGGATTGGGGAAGATGGGAAAAGGTTGGGGCTTAGAGGTGCGGAAGCGTCTTTGCGGTCCACGCGCAGCTCATCTGTCAAGACTAAATTTGACCTTCAGTTTTAAAAGCCGAAACGTGCCTACTATTCTTCAGTGAAGCGTTTTGGAGCCCAAAGAGTTTCGAGTCATAAAGCCTGAAATCCGCATCCTCGGCGTCGACGACGGCAAATTTGTCCCTCACACGCCGGGTTCCGTGATCGTTGTGGGCGTCGTTTTCCGAGGGGGCTGCCAAATCGACGGCGTCATGCACACCCACGTTGAAGTCGACGGCTTCGACGCGACCGACAAGCTTGCCTCGATGGTTAACGGTTCGCCTCACTGTAAGCAGCTGCGCCTGATAATGTTGGACGGCATCACGCTTGCCGGCTTCAACGTCGTCGACATCAAAAGGCTCAACTTGGCAACCGAGCTTCCCGTCATCGCCCTTACCCATGACAAGCCTGACTTGGAAGCCGTCCATGAGGCGCTAAGTAACCTGCCCCTAAGCGAGGAACGTTGGAGAATAATTCTTGACGCAGGAAAAATCCATGAGGTAACCTGCAGGGGCAAGAGGCTCTACATGGAAGTCGCGGGCATCTCCGAGTCTGACGCCGAAGAAGTCATCTTGTCCACCGCCACAAACGGCAGTTTCCCCGAGCCCCTCCGAGTGGCGCACCTTATCGCTTCTGGGGTTACTCTCTGATTTCGCGTGACTTAGAAAAGGTTTAAAAGGTACATTGCTAAGGGAATCAAAAACGGATAGAAATATTGGAGTGGGGAAACATGGAGTTCTGCCCTAAATGCGGTTCCCGTCTTGAGCCAAAGAAATCAAAGAGCGGCAAAGAGGCTTCTCTGATTCTCGCGTGCATCAAGTGCGGCTACAAGAAGCCTGAGGCTGGCGAGAAAGTCGAGGTGGCTCCGAAGGTGATTCAGCACAACCCCCAGCAGTTTGTCGCCGTCATCGGGAAGGAAGAGCAGAAGTTAAGCACGTTGCCCACCGTGCGGATTGAATGTCCCAGATGCGGGAACAACACGGCATACGTCTGGCAAGTACAGACCCGCGGAGCAGACGAGTCTTCAACCCAGTTTCTACGCTGTACCAAATGCAACTACACGTTCAGAGAATACAGCTAAAGAATGTTCTTCATAGTTTTCTAATTGCTATTCTTTTGAAAGCATAAGAGTCACGCTTGTAAAGCCTGAAAAAACCTTTTGGCGCTGGTCAACAAGGAGAGCAGACTTATTTTACGCTGCCAAGCGCTTGTATTAGAACAATTTATTTACTACCTCAAAGCTTATTGGGAAGCTATATAACTTCACAGTTGATATGCATTAAGCGAGGAAGAGGAGCTATAACATGTTTAAGCTTAAAGTGTCCGACGCTAAACTCTTAAGAGACATGGCTACAGCCATCTCAATCCTAGTTGACGAAGCCACCTTCAAAATCGACCCTGAAGGGATGAAACTTCGAGCCATGGACCCATCTCGGGTTGCTATGATCGATTTTGAATGGCCAAAATCCCTTTTTCAAGAGTACGTCTCAACTGACCCTTCGAAAATCTGCATTAACATCAGCGAGCTGCTTAAACTTCTCAAACGCGCGGGAAAAGACGAGGCAGTTGAGCTGTCCCTTGACGACAAAACTGGCAGACTGCTAGTAACGATAACAGGCAAGTACAGCAGAAACTTCACGATGCCAACCTTGGAAGCCTCCGAAGAGGAAGTGCCCACTCCAAAAATAACCTTCAACGTCAAAGCCAAAACCACAACCCAAGGCTTAAGCCAAGCAATCGAAGACGCGCAGCTGGTAAGCGACCACGTGCGCATTGAAGCGGAACCCGAGAAGCTGACTCTCAGCGCTTCAGGCGACCTGATGGGTGCAACCATAACTCTGCAGAAAGGCAGCGACGCACTGCTTGACTTGGAAGTTAAGGAGAACGCCAAGGCAACTTTCAGCTTAAGCTACCTGTCTGAAATCATCAAAGCCGCATCAGCCACCTCCGAAATTGCAACGCTTGAATTCTCCACGGACATGCCTGTGAAAATCGATTTTCAGCAGGCGAAAGAGGGAAAACTGACCTTCTTCTTGGCGCCAAGAATCGAAACTGAATAGTGGCTAACTTGCAAGTTGAATCGGCAAGGTTCACCGACACAGATTTAGCCAAATACCCTTTTCTCAGGGAAACTGGTGAACGAATAAAGCTGCTGGATTTAACGCTTGATACAATAGTGAGCCCTGAGAATTCTCGGATTTTAGAGCGGGCTGAAGACAGAGTAAAGAACGCGCTTCTGAACGTGACTGTTGGCAAGAAAACTAAAGATAACATAGAAATCCCTTCATTCCCAGTCGCGATCGTTCTGGTAATAGCGACAGAGAACTCGTTTATCAAAAAGAGGTATGCGCTGGCAGAGGCAAAGCAGGCGGCTTCAGATTTATTGAATGAGCCTGAAGAAAAAATCGTGAAGATAGCGCAGGATTTTGGCTGGAAGATAGCTTTAACTCCAAAGGAAAACTTGGGTGTTGATTCGCCTTTTGAGTTTAGCGTTAGCTTCACTGATTACTTAAGAAACTCGGCGCATCTGCATGATAAAAAGTGGAAGCTGACGAACAGCATCCTCGCCCACGGGAGTGTTTACCTAAACAAAAAAGACGTCGCGAGGCTGCTGCTGGAGGAGGTTCGCAGACGGGTAGAAAAAAGATTAGACGTTAAGCTTCAGAAGTGCCCGTCTGAGTTGGGCGTCGTAGCCGAAGGGTTGAAGAAACTTGCCTCTGAAGTGGTCGGGGAGATAGAAACCGAGGAGTTCCCGAAAACCGTCGTTCAAGGCGCTTATCCACCCTGTATACAATCCCTTCTTGAAACAGCCAAGTCGAATCATCACCTGTCCCACATCGAACGGTTCACCCTTACCTCGTTTCTGGTTAACATCGGTATGTCCTCGGAAAACGTGAACGAATTATTCAAAACCTTCTCAGACTACAACGAACGGTTGACTCGTTACCAAATCGAGCATATCGCAGGCGAAAGAGGTTCTGCGACACGTTACACTCCGCCTCAATGCTCCCTGTTGCAGACGCATAGTGTATGTAAGAACAGGGACGATTTGTGCCGCCGAGTTTATCACCCGCTTGCCTACTATAAGCGCAAGCAAAGGCTTTCTTCATCGGCGTAATTACTTAAGATTTATATGCGCATCTTAGATAGTAAAACAACCGTTAGAGTCGTATGAACTATCAATTAATTGGAAATACCGTTCTCGGATCAGAAGTTGGGGTAATCCTACCCACTTATGGTGAAGCCGAAAACATCTCCAAATTAATCGATGACATTGAGAGCCTAAACTTAAACAGCACAATCCTTGTCATCGACGATTCGAGCCCGGACAAAACAGCAGAACTTGTACAGAAGAAACAAGGTAAGTACGGCAACATCCTTCTCTGTATCAGACCTGAAAAAAGCGGTTTGGGAACCGCAATAACTGACGGCTTCAAGTTTTTCTTAAACTCAACTTTACCCCCAAAATACATTATCACCATGGACGCCGACTACTCACATAACCCGAAAGCCATCCCGCAACTCTTGTCAACAATGCACAAGACAAAATGTGGAATAGTAGTCGGCAGCAGGTACATCAAAGGCGGCAACATAATGAATTGGCCTTTCACCAGAAAAACGATCAGCCGGGTTGCTAACTCTTTCGCCAAGTTTTCCCTCGGGCTAAAACCTCAAGACTGCACCAGCGGCTTCCGCTGCTACTCCACACAATTCCTGAGAGCAGCCATCGGCAACCTTCACAGTCACACCTACGAGATACAGATAGAAACCATAAGGCAAGCTCATTTGAGGAACTTTAACGTGAGGGAAACCCCGATTCTGTTCGTTAACCGAAAAAGAGGAAAATCAAAGTTAAGTTTGACCGAGATTCAAAGCTTTATAACTTACACGTTAAAGGCAATTTCGCAGTCTTGACCTTCTTACAAACCTTGTTTTGCATTAACATATAATAGTACCTGTTTGGTAGCTTGTGCTAAATTAAGGATAGACCCTCTGATGAAGCGCCCAAGCATCAAGATCCTTCTTTTTGTCGCTCTAGCAGCCCTTGTGCTAAGCATAGTCCTCGCCGCCGTCAGTTTATATCCAGGGGGCAGCCAATCATACGCTTCGAAAAGCACCCTCACCTTAAGTCCAAACGAAACGTACACGGAGGGTTTGGGAGCCTTCCGCGGCGGAGAAAACATCACCCTGTGGGTGCAGTCGCCGACCGCTTTTCAAAAGAATTTTTCAATTATGGTTCCAATAGTTGAATATGTTTTAACCCTCAGCAACACCACTTACTCAATCACCACGGACTCAAACATTACATACAGCTTCATCGCAACACCCAACTATTACGAAGCAGTCTTCGTCTCAAACTCACCCGCCCCTGGCATCATCAACTTACGCATTTCCGTTCAAGAGCCAAACGTTGCCCTTCCATATTCTCGGCTAAACGACGCCTCAAAAATCCTGTTCTTCGCCAGTTTAGTTTCAGCAATGCTCTTAACGTTAAAGTCAGCCACTTCTAAAGTTAATTCCAGTAAGCTAAGCATGCCTTCGTTAAGCAAGAAAAACCGCCGAGTCCTACTAATCCTGCTGTTAATATCACTGGTTGTCTGGCTTACGATCGCAATCTTCAATTCAAACCCGCTTGCAACGTTTGAAAACTGGTACACCGACAATGCAAGAGACTCCTACGTTTCCAGCCTGTTTCTAAAGAACGGATTTTCAGTTTTCAGCCAACCCTTAGGCAAGCTTTCAAACCTTGACACTTCGCCCTACAAGTACGTGACTTGGCCAGAAATGCCGCAACTATACCCCTTAGGCAGCATCTTCTTGTTCTTGCCGTTTGGCGTTCTTCTACAAAACGGTTTCAACCCCACCCTAATTTACAAGATTGAGATAGTCATTTTCCTGCTTTTTGCAACCGTCGGCGTCTATTTTTTCCTAAAGTATTTGATGCAGAAAGACATGCCTCTGATTCTTCGGCTGTTCGGCGTCTACATTGTTTACGTTTCTTTGGTAGTTTACGCAGCTGACGGCATGTTCGATTCAGTTGCCTTCCTGTTCTCGCTGTTTGCCATATTCATGTTTCTCACTGAACGTTACGACTACTTCTTCTTGCTCGTTGCCATCTCGGTGTTTTTCAAGTATCAAGCAGGAATTTTCCTTTTCCCGCTCATCCTGGTCGGATTAATTAAGCTTTTTCAGGAGAACAAACCTCGCAGTTTAGCGACCAACAAAGCTGTGATCGGCGGCTTAATCTTCGGGTTTGCCAGCATCTCCACTGCTCTTCTGAGCGCACCTTACTTACTGGCTACAAGCTCGCAATTCATCATGAACGGCATCAACGCTTTCGCTACGAACACGGGAATCTCATGGTCGCTCCAGACCTTCTCAATCCTGATGACGTTAACCGTAACCCTCGCCTACGCGATTTACATGTTAAACAAGAACAGCCTGCTTTCTTTGTCCGCGTTTTTCTTGCTTCTGCCAAGCTTCATGTTGCCCTACTTCCAGAACTGGTACATGCCCTTCATTTTCGTCTACGTGTTAATCCCTCAGAGGAAAAAAGAGTTGATCGCCACAACGCTATGGCTGACCTTCTTAGTGGTAGTGCTCGCGGTGTCAGGGTCAAATTACCAGCCGATTCCTCTGATTCTCCAGTATCTTCATCTCTAATCTCCGCTTGCTCGACTGCAGGTTAATCTTCATCTCGAAACCGTGAGCAAACGGCTTTTCGCATCGGTATATTGATAAATTTGTGAAGGCTATTCAGTATGTCAATAGGCAGAAGGGGAACTGAGGGGACTTGGAGGCTTCTAGAGACTTCGTTTACCAAAAATTCTGTGACTACTACCGAGACCCCTTAACCGTGATTCCCGCGCCGATCTTTCTTGACCAAAGAGAGTTTGGCTACCTCACTTTCAAGGAGCGCTTCATGGTTAGGCACAAAGCCTTCTCGGGAATCGCCAATTTACGGGCAGCTCTTAACAACACCGTCCCGTCAGACGTTTACCATTCCTGCGCTTACTATGAAAACCCAGATTTCGACATGGACAAAAAAGGCTGGTTAGGCGCAGACTTGGTCTTCGACATCGACGCCGACCACATTCCAAGTAGCTGCAACAAAATCCACGACGAATTCACCTGCGCCAAATGCGGCTTCAGCGGCAGAGGCTTAACCCCTGAGGTTTGCCCCGCTTGCGAAGGAACAAAATTCTCGACCAAAACCTGGCCGTGCGAGCTCTGCATACAAGCAGCCAGAGAAGAGGCTGCCAAACTGATTGATATGCTGAGCAACGATTTTGGTTTTTCTTTAGATGAGCTGCACGTGTTTTTTTCTGGGCACAGGGGATACCACGTGCACGTTGAGGACGAAGCCGTACGCTCACTGGACGCCATGGCAAGGAAGGAAATCGTTGACTACGTCACAGGATTAGGCATATCGGTGCTGGATAAGGATGCCAGGGAGAAACGTGGAAGGAAGATCCCTAAAAAATTCAACCTGCACAATTTCGGTTGGAACAAGCGGCTAAAACTGGGAATGCAAGATTTTGTCCAAAACGCGTCCAAAGAAGACCTGAAAAGCATCGGCTTGAAGAACACCGCGGTTGTCAAAAACAGGGCGGATTTCGTGAGTCGTTGCATTAGTGAGGGCCGCTGGGAAAGCGTCAGCGGCATAAGCGTTCAAACATGGCTGAAACTCGCTGAGCACGTGAGAGACGTGCAGTCGGCAAAAATCGACACGGTCGTAACTACGGATGTGCACCGTTTAATTCGGATGAACGGGACCCTGCATGGCAAAACAGGATTAAAAAAAGTCGAGTTCCCCGCCAAGAACCTTATGGATTTTGACCCGTTCACTGGAGCGGTAGCTTTTAAAAAGGGGGAAGTAAAAGTGTTGGTCTCTGACGCGCCCGAGTTCAAGATGGGCGGGGAAACGCTGGGTCCATACAAGAACGAGGTTAAAGAGTTGCCTTCGGCGGCGGCAATTATGCTAATATGCAAGGGAAGGGCTAAGGTGGCAAACTAATGTACACTGAACTTTACACGGCATGGCGAAGAGAAGTTGAAGAGGCTCAACTGGGCAGGTTACCGCCTGACTTCTACACTCGAATAGCGGATTACCTAAAGCGCTTAAGAGAAGAAAATCGTTTGCCCGACAAAAAATCCGTTAAGGTAAGTCTCCTTGACCGTGAAGCCAATAATGTGACCTTGATGCTTGAGGAACTGCTCTTGGCAAGATACAGAAAACTGCTTGAAACAATCAGCCAGAACCAAACGTTGCCGTCTGAACTTTTAACGGTTGAAGAAGCCAAAATGTGCGAAAGCTTTCTGTCTTTCGCGGGCGCTTATCAAAAGTTCACAAGAGACCTTCTTCAAGGACAGATTAGCCAGACTATACCGCAAACCACACCTCAGACCTCGCAACAAATTCCGCCGCAAACCGCGGTTAAAGTCGAAGCTGAAGCGGATCACAAGCGTGTTGCTTTAAGATTCACTAAAAGCATTCCCGCGATCATTGGTGCAGACATGAAGTCTTACGGTCCCTTTAAGGTTGAGGACGTTGCTTCTCTGCCTGCTGAAAACGCGAAGATTCTGGTCAAGCAGGGCTTAGCGGTGCAGGTTGCGGTTTCTTAAGAGTGTCATCTTTGGCTGTTTTCCCATTTTTTCTTCTGCGCCACAAGGCTTGAACGGCAAAGATGATGAGCGGGTAAGACACGATCCACGTTATCGCGTAGAGCGGACCGTAATAGTAATGGAAATTGTCAACTTGGATTGAGTTCACGCCGTACTGCATGCCAATCTGGAAGATGGTGACTATCCTAAGCACGTTTATGAAGTAGGTGACAACCGCGCCGAAAACGAAGTACCCAGTTTTAGCCTTCCAAGAGATGTGCATCTGCTGCAGAAACAGCAATACAACCGCCGTGTAAATCAAAAAGCTTTCAATTCCAGCGCAGGGCCAAGCTATCGAAAACTTCGCCGTTCCCAAAGGTCCAGTCGCCTGCAGGGTCGGCATCCCGTTAACTGTCGTCATAGAAGTCGCATAGCCGAGCCAGTTCAAGGTTTTAGCAGCAAGAGTAGCCGTTGTCGGAACCAAAATCTGGAACGGCGTAAACTCACCGTTAGGAAACACGTTGTCGATGGTGTATATGATTCCCACTAACCCGACAAACAACCCGGGCAAAGCGAAACCTGCGAGACCCTTTTTCCCGAAGAACAAGAGAACGGTGAAGCAGAAAAGAACCGAGAAGACAAGGTACTCGATCGACAGCGGCATGGAGTTGTAGAATGCAACGCCGTTCTGCAGAGACCAGTTTGCAATGGCGCCGTTTAACCCGAGGTAATACTCGGCTATCACGTACAGCGTGGGAAGCAGCAGGGCAACCGTGACGGCGGCAAGCTTCGCCTTGCTTTGTCTGCTTATCTTTGTCTTGAAGATTTCCCAACTGAGAATAAACTCGAGCGTTATCAGCCAGATGAAGAAAAGCTGGAAGGTTCTGCCCTTCCACATCAGCTGGAATGACGCTTGCGGGCTGACCTGAAGGTACGGGTCGGCGGGGTTCAGCAGATACAGCAAAACCAGCGGGACAGCGAAGGCAATCAACGGCAGAATCTTAACGATAACATCAAAGTCCACATATCGCTTAATCCCTGAAGCAACACTTGACATGAATGTTCAATACCCGTTTAACTTGACAAGATAAACTACGCTCTCTAAAAAAGCATACGTAATCTAATAAATAAGATAATTCGAACTTAAAGAGAGCAGAATTCACCATTTTAACAAAACAGGTGCTTGGGAAGGGATTCGAACCCCCGCGAATGCAAGATCGTCCATTGCAATACTTGTCTAGCAGAATTACTCCTTGGGTTTTGAGCAAACTTGATAAGTGAACTATGCCTTTTCTCATTTGGAGGGGCTATAATGCAGACCGAGAGAGGACTCGACCAAAAAAGCAGGGAACTAAATACGAAACCTTATGAAGAAACCAAATTCTTGCGTAACAAAAGATTTTTCGATGGAATCAAGACTGAGCTCCTCAAGTCTTCAAGGTACTGCGGCAAGTTCATTGCAGTTTATGACGGCAAAATAGTTGGCTATGACGAAAACAGGGTTAAACTTGCCATAAAGGTGTATGACAAGTTAGGGTATGTTCCCGTTTATATCGGTAAGGTGGACAGTGGAAAAGAAACTGTTGAGTTGCCGTCACCTGAGGCATAAAAGGAAATGAAACCTTACGACGCCACCTATGACCCACCTGCAGTAGTCTTGGATATAACAGTCGTAAATCCTTTCGTCAAAGGTCAGCCCAGCATTAGCGGCAGAGGAGTTGTTGATTCGGGCGCTTTCAAATCGGTCATTCCCCAAACGCTGGCAAGCCAAATAGGGCTTCTTCCAATCACAGAGATAACCACCAAAGGCTATAATGGCAGGTGGCAGAAACAGCCTGCTTCGATAGCAACCATTGTTTTAGACGGGCACGTTTTCGAGTATGCCGAGGTTCTCTTGGTAAAGAGGGATACAGCGTTTAATTGGTCGCGATATCTTAAATCAGCTTAAACTTACGCTTGATGGACCAAAGCTGGAATTTGAAGTATTCTGAGCGCAAACTTTGCCGTTTCAGTCTTTGCCGCCCGACTTCTAGTTGACGAGTTTGACAATAAATTTTAAGTTTTGGCGCCGGGGAAGGGATTTGAACCTCTTGCGAGCACATGATCTATTGGCTGGCTTGCCTTTTGGCTTTAGCCCTCTTTGCTTTTTGAATTTCAAGTCAGCGCGTTAACCACTCCGCCCGACGGCGTTTCGTAAGATCAATGCATCAACAGCAAATTTCTAACTCAAAGCAGCCCTCATCCGAAAAATCGCAGCCGCGCTTCTAAAATCCGAAATTCACGCAAAACCTAAACAGCCTTGAAACCTAACCCGCCCATAACCGACAATAACGTCAACATACGCTCAACATGGAAAGTCGCATTCCGCCCATCCGAAAGTCGCAATGTTCTTACAGAAGCCAAGCCTAAACCCAAAAAGCAACATGAAAAGCAACCTGCCACCCGCGAAAGTCGCAACTTTCACCAAGGCAAAAGTCGCAACTTAAAAAAATATAGAACACCGCAAAAAGCCATTTTTCGAAAAAAACCATGATTTTCAGCCAGTAGGCGAAAAAGTATAAGAATGCGTATGTTCCTTCTATGCAAAGCTGGTAGTGAAAAAGTGAACGTTCCTAAAGAAGTAAAGACTTACTGCCCAAAATGCAAAACTCATCAAATTCACAGCGTAACGCTTTACAAACCTGGAAAACGTAGAGCACTGGCTCACGGAGAACGAGCCCACGCAAGAGAAAAAGAGGGATACGGCGGACAAAAATATGCGTTGCAACGAGAATTCGCGAAAACAACCAAGAAGCAAACCCTGCGCCTCAAATGCAAGGTCTGCAATTACATGAGGCACAAAGACGGCATCCGCCTAAGAAAATTAAACATACAGTAGTTGTGGAGAGAAAAAGTCATGTCTGAATGGAGTAAACTTATCCCGAAGCCAAAAAGCGTCTTCCTAAGAGTCAAATGCTCAAAGTGCGGCAACGAGCAATTAATCTTCAGCAACGCCGTCAACAAGATAACGTGCAACGTGTGCGGAGAAGTGCTCGCGGAACCGTCGGGCGGAAGAGCCAAGATAAACGGGGAAGTACAAGCAGTTCTCGAGTAGGGATGACTAAATGAATGGCTGAGCGTAAGCTCGAATGGCCTGAAGCCGGCGACTTGGTCATCGCCACCGTCGAAACCGTGACGGACTACGGCGCTTACGCTAAACTTGACGAGTACGACAAACGCGGGTTGTTGCACGTCTCAGAAATCTCATCCTCTTGGATAAGAAACATCCGCGACTTCGTGCGTGAAGGACAAAAAGCCGTTCTTAAAGTTTTACGGGTAGACCTCGAAAAAGGACACATCGACTTATCGCTTAGGCGGGTCACCAAAAGGGAAAGAATCGAGAAGGTTCTTTCATGGAAAAAGGAAAGAAAAGCCGAAGCCCTGCTTCGCGGCGTCGCAGAAAAAACAGGGTTAACCGCCGAAGAAACCTACAAGAAAGCGGGCAGAATCGTCGAGGACAAGTACGGCTTGTACGAAGGCTTCGAGAAAGCAGCGATTGAAGGTCCAGACGCCTTAACTGAAATCGGCGTGGAGGAGAACCTCGCCAAAGCCTTCGTTGAGGTCGCTCAGGAACGCATCCACGTTAAGATGGTTAAGGTCCGAGGAGTGCTTGAAATCCGCTGCACGAAACCCAACGGCGTAAAAATAATCAAAGAATCATTCGACAAGGCAAAGTCAGAGAAGCTTAAGGATGCAGCCGTGACGTTCTACGTTATGGCAGCGCCCAAGTATAGCGTCGAGGCAGCGGCGGAAAACTACAAGCGGGCTGAAGACGTCCTTCAGAAGGTAGCTCAAAACGTAGTGACAAACATCACAAAAGCCGGCGGAAAAGGCTCTTTCAGAAGGGAAAAATGATTGGTTTGGCAACTGCGTAAATGCGTAAACTGCAACAAGTACACCCTGAAAAAGGACAACTGCCCCTACTGCGGCGGCCCAGTCAGGATTCCGCACCCGCCAAAATTCTCCCCAGACGACAAGTATCTTAAGTACCGTATGGCAATGAAAAGGAGTAGCGAAAATGAAAGAAACTTACCTTAAAGAGTTCGCTGAAATCCAGCCGAACAACCCGATTCTGATAGAGGGTCTTCCAGGCTTAGGGCTTGTGGGCAAAATCGCCCTCCGCTACCTGGTGAAGCAGTTGAAACCCAAGAAGGTAGCGTACCTCTACTCGCCTCACTTTCCATACTTTGTCTTGGTCAACAAGAAGGGAAACGTCCGCTTACTCAGAGGCGTGTTCTACTACTACAAGAACCCAAACGGAAACGACTTGATCCTGTTCACCGGCGACAGCCAATCGCAGACAATCGAGGGACAGTACGAAATCGCCGATCAAATCCTCGCGTTCTCGGAGAGGCACAACGTGAAAACAATCGCAACCATAGGCGGCTACCGAATGGAGCCTAAAGAGAAACCCAAAGTCTTCATCGCGGCGACTTCGCAGGAACTCCTAAACAAGGCATTGCAGGCAGGCGCCACACTTAGCAACTCGGGAAGCCCCATCGTCGGAACGGCTGGACTCATACTTGGCTTGGCAAAATTCAAGAAAATAGAGGCTCTCTGCCTGCTCGGCGAAACCCGCGGTTACCTTCCTGACCCTCTCTCGGCGAAAAGCGTGCTGGAAGTCTTAAAATCAACTTTCAACTTCGACCTCGACTTAACCGGGTTAAACGAGGAAATCGCCCGTGCGGAAACAATGGTGACTCGGCTTCAGCAGATTGAAGAAAAACGCGCGTTGGAAGCTGAACAGACCCGCAAAGAAGAAGACAAAAAAACCACCTACATATCCTGACCGAAGCTTTCTTTTGCCACCACTGGCTTAATCGACAATGCACGGCTCTGCTTAGGTTTTCTTTAAGCATCCTTCTCTGGGCTCGTAGATTGTTCCCTCACGAAGCAGCTGGCTTATCATGCGTTCGACTTCGCCCCTTGGAATCTTGCTCTTCGTCTCCAACTCGGTGACAAGCGCCTCCTTCTCAACTATGCCCGTCACCTTCTCCATGCTCATCAGCGTTGACAACACGATGGAGAGTCTGTCACGGATGCTTTTGGGTCTGCCCGTCATTATAAGGTCAATGTCCATTTTGTACGAGGACAAGTCAATCCCAACTTCTTCCAGAGACTTCTTCATGATAGAGATAGCGGCGCCTGCATCTTCAGCAGTTACTTCCCGACGTAGCGCTACCCGAGCTCGGGCTTCTGAAAGGCGAATAAGCGACTCAAGCTGGCGTGCAGTTATCGCCACGGGTGAGCCTTCTGTTTCGCTTGCCGAACGCATGGCTAAATAGAAGTCGCTAAGCTGCTTTAGTGCGTCGTCGGTAAGCACAGGCTTAATCCCCTTCGCGTAACTGACATATTTGCGCAGCAACTCCGCGTCAACCTGCGCCTCAACAGGACTCGCTCCCCTACGATGAATCTCCAAAATATGCTTCGACATTTTACTGTCCGACTCCTTGTTAGGCACGTCACGAAGCACGAAAATCAAGTCAAAACGGGACAAAATGGTCACTGGCAACGGAACGTTCTCCGCCACGGTGCGGTTCGGCTCATACCTGCCTAAAGACGGGTTGGCAGCCGCCAAAACCGCAGTTCTCGCATTCAACGTCGCAACGATGCCGCCTTTCGCAACCGAAACCGTATGCTGCTCCATCGCCTCATGGATGGCAACGCGGTCTTCAGGACGCATTTTGTCCATTTCGTCGATACAAGCTATTCCTTTGTCGGCTAGCACCAAAGCTCCTGCTTCCAGCGACATACTTCCGCCTTTTTCCCGTACCACTGCGGCAGTTAATCCTGCGGCGGTTGTTCCCCTTCCAGAAGTGTATAGTCCACGGGGCGCTATTCTGGCTACATACTGGAGAAGCTGCGATTTGGCGGTTCCAGGGTCTCCGATCAGCAAGATGTTGGGTTCTCCTCTGATGCTTACGTCAGGTAGGGTTTTTGAGACTCCGCCGAAGAGCAAATACATAATTGCTTCTTTGATATGTTCGTAGCCGAAGATTGACGGCGCGATGGAATCCCTGATTTTTCTGTGCACCCACGGGTCTTTCGACAGGGCTTGGATTTTTTCTTCCTCTTCAGGGGTTGGTGGAGAAGTTTCGGGTTCTTTGCCCAGCAATTCGACGGAGTTAGCATCAAGTTGAAGGATAAAAGTTCGAAGTTTTCCCATTCCCATCAGCGAAGGCGCGAAAGCATGCACGATGCCTACTATGGAAACGTGGTCTCCTGGTCTGGCAACGTCAACGATGTCGTCGCCCACTGTTTTGACGGCTAATGTACGCGGCAACTGCCCCGGAGGCAGGTCTTCGGGTTTTTCTTGTAACCGCAGGTCTTGTGAGTCTATGAATGTGGATTCTTCCTGGACGAATTCGAAGGGGCCGTCTCTTCCGCAGTCGGGTGCAATGCATACGGTGGGCGCTTTAAGAAACTGCCCAGTTTGCTCGACCATGTTCATGGTTCCGCAGCGTTTGCATTTGAATGCTCCTTGCAGAACCATGGGTCTCACAGGTGTGGCTCTCACAACTATGCCCTCAACCATAACGAGCTTGGTCATCTGTTTTGACCCGAGCTTTCGGAGCTGTTCCTTGCCGAGGAGCTGTACGATTCTTATGCTGATTTTCTCTATTTTTTCAGCGTACTCAACGTCTTCTATGCGAAGTTGCTCGTAGGCGCCTTTTCCAGCATGCTGCAAGTATTCTTCAGGTCTGTTGAGCACCTGCTCCGCGAGCGCTTGGTCGAAGCCGTAGAGTTCTTCAAAATCGATTAGTATCGAGTTTTTTCCGGTCATGGCTAACTGCGCGATTCTTTGACGGTACTTTTCCCTCTTAAAAAACTCCTGAAAACGCTGCTGAGGATCCACAGTTAACTGTTCGTTAGTCATCTCTACTTTTCACCTTCCACATCCAGAATCTTGGCTTTCCACTCAGAAATAATCTTAACCAGCTGCTCGTAGAGGATTCTTTCTTCGCCAGAGAACTTTTTAAGAACCTGTTCCCCTTGACCAGGCGCACCAGAAAGCGCAATGATCTTTTTCAGCCGGGAATTCACCACGTCTTTTGCCAGATGCTGCGCTTTTTGGTACTCGCTTATTTTTTCAGGCTGAGTGGCCTCCTGTTTTAGGATAGCCACGTAGCGTCTAAGCTTGGGGTAAAAATCGATTGGTAACTCGGAGATTTGCCCTGGAATCTGCACGCCTTCTCTCCACTGCACCTTAAACAGTTTAGTCGTGTCCAAGACGTCGTCTTCGCGGAAATGAGCCATTCCCGCATCGGCTAGCTCTTTCGCCACCCAAAAATAAACTTCATACTCGTTTCCCTCATCAAAGGGGCCAACCGTCAAGCCAGCAAGCTTAATCTCGGGGCAGTTCCTGTTGGCGACGATTCTAACAAGCGAATTCTCGTAACAGAAATCCAACGTGCAAATTTTCGTCGCCAAACCCTTTTTTCTCCCTCAAGTCCGATTGCTGTCCCTTTGTGGGGTTCAACAGATATGACGAGAAAGGTTTTAAGCGTTTGCACTAGAAAAAAACAAAGCCAAAGAATGTTTTTCATAGCTAATGCTGAGAAATTACAGCCTCTGTCATAAGGCTTTACTGTTGGACCCTTTCAAGAAATGTAAAAAGAAAAAGTTTATGGCCATAGTCCCAGTGTTTTTATTGCGTTCGCGACCCTGCCGACTCCCAGCATCAACGCCCCAGTGCGCATGTCGCTCTCTTCCCTCTCCGCTAGGGCGGCGACGTCGTTGAAGGCTTTAGTCATTTTTTCCTCAAGCTTGCTGTTTACCGTTTCCAGCGTCCATTGTTCGCGTGTCAGGTTTTGGACCCATTCAAAGTAGCTGACGGTTACTCCGCCGCAGTTAGCAAGTATGTCGGGTATGAGGCAAATCCCTTTTTCGTACAGAACCTTGTCAGCGTCAGGTGTCGTCGGCCCGTTTGCGGCTTCAGCAACCATTTTTGCCTTTATTTTGTCCGCGTTTTTGCAGGTAATCTGGTTCTCCAGAGCCGCCGGGATGAGCACGTCGCAGGGCAACTCAAGCAGTTCAGCGTTGGTTATGTTTCTGGAGTCTTTGTAGTTTTGCACGGAACCTGTTTTTTCTTTGTGCGCCAAAACGTCCGGGATCTTTAAGCCGTCTGACGCGAATATGCCTCCTGTGGAGTCGCTGACGGCTATGACTTTGGCGCCTACTTCCTGAGCTGTCGCTGCTGCATGATAACCCACGTTGCCGAATCCTTGGATGGCAACTGAGGCGTTTTTAAGTTTCAGTCCTTTGTTTTCCGCAGCTTGCTTTACGCAGTGGATGACGCCTCTGCCCGTGGCTTCCGTTCTGCCCCATGAACCGCCGATCTCAACCGGTTTGCCCGTGGCGCTTTCGGGTATGCTGTAGCCTTTCAGTTGGCTGTATGTGTCCATTATCCAAGCCATGGTCTGTGCGTCGGTGTACATGTCTGGCGCGGGGATGTCGCGATGAGGACCCAGATACTCGACGATGAGGCTTACGTACCTTCTCGTCAACCGCTCAAGCTCATGCCTGCTCATCTTTTTCGTGTCCACCATTATCCCGCCTTTCGCGCCTCCGAACGGAATGTTAGCGATGGCGCATTTCCAAGTCATCAGCATCGCCAAAGCGGTGACATCGTCAAGCGTAACGGTGGGGCTGTAGCGGATTCCTCCCTTGAACGGCCCGCGTGCGTCCCAATGCTGGACTCGGACGCCGCTGAAAACCCCGACGACCCCGTTGTCCATGCGGATGTCGATGCTGACGCTGATGGAGCGTTTCGGCAGGCTAAGCATCCTGCAGATGCCAGGGTCTAACTCTAATTTTTTGGTTGCAAGTCTAAGTTGGGATAATGCCACGTTTAATGTTGCATGTTCTTCCGCCATAAAACCTCGCCTTCTATAAAGAGTGTTAATAAGCAGTGGCTAGATAAGATTTGCCTTCGCTGTTTCTGTGTGTTTAGTTGATGCTTTCGTATACGGGGGTCTTACCGCCATTATTAATCAAAAAGAATTCTTTTGCGGTTTTATTGTTTGAAACAGAATCTAATTAGCGCTAACTTATTTGAGTTTCTTGTCGCCGAATATTTCTAGGAAGCCTTTCATCTTCCAGTAAGTGTCTAAAAACTCTAGCCCGCGAGGGGTAGCAAAGTACAGAGTCTGCTCCTCGACCGCAAGTTTCCTAGCCAAGCCGTAGCTGCTCAGCGCATCCAGCATTTTTCTAAGACGATCCACTGGGACGCCTACGCCGTAGGAGATGCGGGTGATTTTGCCGCCTTCAGGGTAACGAATGAGAACCTCCAGCACTTGAGCGTACAGGTCGGTTCTCGAACGCTTAGTTTCATGGTCTCTCATGCATGCGCATCTCCCGTAGGTATGTCAAAATGGGGGTTTAGGAAGTGTGTCCACTTTTTTGGGCTCTTCGCTTACCGCTGCGCCAAAATCCATCTTTAACTCTCTGGTGTAAGTTACTTGTTCTGCAGCTGAACCCTGCTCAAGCCTAACCGTATCAGCGAATATCTGCCCGGCCCTGCACATCGGGCCAAGCAACACTTCTATCCCATAAACGTCATCAACTCTTGCCATGCCCCCACCCGTCCATAGACCCCTCGCTGCCAATGCCTGATTGAGAAGAGTGGCGTGGTGTTCGATAAGCCAATTGATTCCCCCACCACCATAACTTAAATCCACGCTTTTCCCAATTTCCACCCGCTCGCCAATCAACACGCCTTCGCATCGGCTGCCGCCCCGTACCGTCACCAGTTTGGCTTTCAATCCATTTTTTGTTTCTATTTTGCCGCTGATATCTGCCTCTTCTTTGACTGTAATCTTGGTTGCCGTCAATTTGCCGCTGACTCGTAGCTTTGTACTTTCAAAGTCGCCAGTTACTTCTATCACGCCGTAGCCTTCAAGTTTGTCCGAAACAAAGAGTGACCCCGTCACCTCAAATTTTCCGCCAACCTCGACATATTCAGCGTGGCAATCGCCGCGTATTTCAATGACGCCGCCTACCTCGATGTGGTCGCAAGTTATGTTTCCTTCGACTTCCAGTTTGCCGAAGGTTGAAACTTTGCGTCCCTTGCAGCCGTCAGGCAACGAGCCTTTGCCGTAGACTAATAGTTCGCCGAACTCAAGCGGTGATTTGCTGATGAATTTTCCGCCGACTCGAATGTTGCCCGATATGGATCCGCCGCCCACTTCGACTTCGCCGCCTACATTGAGGTCGCCTAGTTTGACTTTGCCAAGCGCGACTACTTTTCCGCCTACGTCAACGCTTGAGGCTTCAAACATGTTTTCGATGTCTGCGCGTCCGCCGACTCGGATTCTGCCGCATTTTATGGCGCCTGCTTGTATTCTTCCGCCCACGTCGATATTTCCGCTGTCTATTAAGCCTGTGACTTTTACTGAGTGGCTGACGTTGAGTTGTTTGTGAACGGTCAAGTTGCCGTTTACCTCGAGTTTTCCAACATATCGCCCTGTCACGTCTAGCCGTGCGCTTTCAGAATCCCAATCGAACTCTTTGCTTTTTGAAAGGAAAGCCCTTGATTCCAGTATGTCACATTCAAGATCGCAGTTTACGTATGCTTTGCCTTCCAAGTAGACGCCTCCAGTGACGACGACGTTTTTGCCGTTGCTGGCTTCGATCGTTGCGTTGTTGCCTATTTGGACTTCGCCGTCTACAATGTCGAGTTTGACGGTTTGTCCGCGTGGGATACGTAAATTCGACATGGTTTTTAGTACTCCTCCAGTGCTTTTAAGGTTGATTCACATTGCGTTACTGTCGTCATTCTTTGATTCTCCTTTACTCTGCTTTCAAAGCTCTCCGCGCAATCAAGTATCCAATCACAGCAAAGACTACAGCGAAGACGACTAAATATAGCATGTTTCCAGCAAGCGTTGACAGTTGCCCTGAGGAGGGATTGCCGTTTACTATGAGTAATCTGGCGGTTTCGCAAGCTTTTGTGATTGGGTTAACTTCAGCTATGCCTTTGAGCCATGATGGGAAATTTCCCAGTGGAAATATGGCGCTGCTTATAAAGATCAAGGGAAAAGCCAGGAAGTTTACGATCGCAACAAGTGAATCAACTTGTTTTACTGAGTAGGCAAGTGCGGTGAAGAGACAGCCAAATCCAAACGTTAAGAGTCCGAAAGCAGCAAAGATGCCGACGAGGTTAAGCACTCCGAAGCCCGTGCCAACTTGTAACCCGTTTGGAAGAAGAAAACCGATTATGAATGTTAGCAAAGCTATGAACATGGCTTTCACAAAGTTCTGCATTACGCCCGAAAAAAATATTGATGCTCTGGATATCGGTGCGCTCAGTAGAGAGTTAAGGTAGCCTAGCTGTCTATCAAGTACTAAGTCGATTCCGCCGTAGGCAGCGTTAATTATAACTACGAACGAGATTACGCCCGCTGTGAGGAACGTTATGTAGTTTGCTGCACCGCCGAACACTGAAGTTATGGCGGCCCTTATCTGTTCAAGCAAAACAGGCGACAACGCGGTGCCACCGATTTGTGAGGGAACAAGATTGACGGGGTTAAATGAACTTCCAAAAAGCACTAGCCAAAAGACAGCCATGAATAATCCAGGCATCATGGCGGCGGGGTTTCGTATCCATTTTTTTAGGAAACGATTTGTCAAAGCTATAGTGTCGCCGAACATTTTACTTCATCCTCTCAATCAGAACCCGCTGTCCAAACGAATCGCCGTTTCTTCCTGCGTCTCGCATTGTGTTGCCTGTGATTTGCAGGAAGACCTGGTTAAGTGTCGGTTTAGCCAATGTTATATCGGAGATTTTGAGCCCTTTCTTGGTTATGGCTTCAACTATCGCCGGTAGCGCCGTCTCCGTTCTGGTGAGCTTAAGGTGGTAAATTTCTCCTTGTTTCGCTACTTCGGCAACGTCTTGGATTCCTCTGAGCATCGCGGATACGTCAGCGCCGTCCGTAAGCTGCAAAGTCAAGACTGTTCCGGCAAGTTTGCTTTTAAGCTCTGAAGGAGAACCCGACACTTTGATTACCCCGCTGTCGATTATTGCGACTCTGTCACAAAGAGAGTCGGCTTCTTCCAAGTAATGTGTCGTCATGAATACGGTGATCCCGCCTTCACGGTTAAGTCGTCGAATGTAAGCCCACATGTTCTGCCTCGTTTGGATGTCCAACCCCAATGTCGGCTCGTCTAAAAACAGGATTTTCGGCTCATGAATCAAACCCATGGCCAACTGTAGTCGTCTGCGCATGCCGCCCGAGTAGGTTTTAACCTGTCTTTGCTCAGCACTTTCGAGCTCCAAAAGCTTCAGCAAATCCTGTGCCTTCTTGCGGGCGGTATCGTTCGGGACATGGTGGAGCTTGGCTGAGAGAAGCAGGTTTTCTATGCCCTTGAGTTCATCGTCTGCCGTAAGTTCCTGCGGCACAATGCCTATGGTCTTGCGGACTTCTGCTGGCTTACTGTTTACATCGTATCCAGCAACGGTTGCTTTTCCCGAAGTTATCGCCGCCAAAGTCGTCAGCATCTTGATTGTCGTGGTTTTTCCCGCGCCGTTAGGTCCAAGGAAACCGAACAGTTCCCCCTCTTCAACCGAGAAGGAAATGTCGTCCACGGCTTTGACCGATTTCTTGTAGATTTTGGTGAGGCCCTCAGCCTCGATTATCTTATTTTTCATCCGATTCACTTCTTTCAGGGTAAATCGGCGAATTTCAATAAATAGTCAGTTCACACACGGTAAACACAGCGAGTACACACAACAAGTTAGTAATGTTAAAAAAGCGAAGAGCGTTAGAATTTCTCAAGGTATTCTTCGAATTGTTTTCTGTCTCTGAGGCATTGGGGGCAAACGCAGCTGAGCGGGAGGTTCTTGGTGGTGCATAACTCGCCGTATTTGCAGTCGGCGCATGGGAACTCTTTTCCGCATCGGGTGCAGCTTTGCAGGAAAACCACTTCCGTGTCCAGTATGCCCGTGAGCGTATCCATGAGCTTCTCGATGTTGTTGCAGTTTTTTACTGAGAAGACGCCTAGCTCCCTGTTGTAATCTAAACCGAGATTCATTAGAAGGACGAATTTTTCCCTCTCGACCCTTGGAAGCTTGAAAGCCTTCGGGTTTAAAACTGCCACCATCCCAACGTTTCCTCCCTAGTACCTGCTCATTTTAGCGAGGAAATCAGCCTCTTCAGGCGTGAACTTAAACCAAGAAGCCAGCTGGCTTGATTTTTTCTGTTGAAGCAAAGTTTTGACGTAGGGTACGAAGTCGTGTTTGGCTTTTTCGTGGGAAACGTGGCATTGAGCTCCTATCTTGCCGCAGATGGCGTCCAGCGTTGATCTTTTGCCCTTTGTCCAGAACAGCGTGATGATGCGAATGGGCGGCGTGATGAATTCGAAGGGAAGGTAAGATTCTGGCGCAACTGAAGCGGCTTGGGACATGGAGTTGTAGAAGTACTTTAGGAGATGCCAGTTTTCCGTTCCGATCCTTCCGCGGTACATGTCGGCTTGCGAGACGAAATCGTAGGCTGCGGCAAGCTCCTCTGGGTTGGTGTACCGTTTGGGTAGGTTGTCGCTTACCGACATAAGGAGCTCGTCGTAGTCAACGTTTGAGCGGCTAAGCAAGGCTGATGCTTCAGCGATGGATTTCGCCGAAAAGAACCCTCGGAGCGTTTCGTCCATGCTGATGTCCTTGTTTCTTGAGCTCAAAGTCATGGTGTCCTGAAGGGTTAGGACGCGGTTTTGTTCGCTTAGGCTTTGAAGGTCATTTATGGCTGACCGAACGTCGCCCCTGCTGTTTTGTGCAATGTGTTCAAGTGCTTCAAACTCGGCTTTCACATGTTCCAGCAGGCAGATTCTCTGGAGCAAGGCGATGAGAAGCGGTATTCTTATCTGCTGAAACCGTATGAGCAAGCAAACCTTCTTGAGCGGTCTAAGCTTGTCTATGTCAGGGTCGTTTGCCGCCATGATGACTGGGACTTGGGATTTCTCAACGATTTCTATTATGGCGCTTACTCCGCCCCTGTCCTCGTTGCCTGCTATGCCGTCGACCTCGTCGAGGAAGAGAATGTTGCCTTTGCTCTGTGTTGATGTTGAGAAAGCGTCTAAGGCGACGTATGAAGTTGCGGGTTTCGCAACGGCATTTATGGCTTTTTCTGACCGCGTGTCGCTGGCGTTCATTTCGATGATGGTGAACCCGTACTCTTTCGCGGCGGCGTTAGCCAGCGCAGTTTTTCCCACGCCCGGCGGCCCGTAAAGCAGCACTGCTTTTTTTGTTTTGCTTTTGCGTTTGCCTCTGAGCCACTCGACAAACGTGGCTTTCGCTTCTTCGTTGCCGACTATGTCCTCTATCTTTTTTGGACGGTACTTTTCAACCCACAAAAGGTCATTTCGCATAAGTTTCCTCTATGCCTCTGCCGAACTTCGCGAACTGGGCAAGCAACGCGCTCAGCTGGATGTCGCTGTTTGCGCCCTGAGTTAATCGGTAATCGTACTCGCCGATCAGGTTTGAAAGCTCCGCCTTTTGCTCGGGCGTCAAGTCTGACATCTTGAAGATTTCCCGCTGGATTTGCCGTATTATTTCGGATCCTGAGAAGCCGTATGAACCCATTATCTCGTACATCTTTTTTCTTGCCTCCATGAAGTCGCCGAACAACGCTTTCCTAATCATCTGTTGCACCTGCATGGGGCTGGCTTCCCCTATTACCAGCAGAACCGTTTTCTCGTCAACCAACCCTTCCTTGTAGGCTGAAGCCGTCTGTAAAGCGTTGATGGCGTGTCTCAAGTCGCCTTCAGCGTAATCCACTAATCTCTCAGCCGCTGCCTGCTCCAGCCTAACGTTCTCCTGCTTGGACATCCACTGAAGATGATCAATCATCGCTTGCCTGTCAAGCCTTGAAAAGCGGTAGATGGCGCATCGGCTCTGAATCGGCTCAATTATCTTGCTTGACTGGTTACAAATCAAAATGAACCTTGATGTGCGGGAACCCGTTTCCATTATCCTTCTCAACGCTGTCTGTGCGGGGCCCGTCATTTGGTCGCACTCGTCTAGAACAATCAGGGAGAAGGGCACGTTTTCGAAGCCTGCGCGGCTGTAACGTGAGAAGTCTTTTATTCTTTCGCGGACGGTGTCGATGCCTCTTTCGTCGGACGCGTTTAGCTCCAACGTGAAGTTTTTCCAGTTTGCGCCGAAAAGCTCATGTGCGATGCATAGGGCGAGCGTGGTTTTTCCCGTGCCTGGTATGCCTGCGAACATCAGGTGCGGCATGGTTTTGGGGTTTTTCATGAAGGCTTTGAGGCTTTCGACGATGTCGCGTAAGTCTACGACTTCGTTGAGGTTTTTCGGTCGGTACTTTTCGACCCACATAAGTGCTTCTTCGTTAGCTGCCATTAACTAAACACCTTTCACAACAAATTATCCAATAACGAGTTGGGATTTACCCATTTAAGTTTTCCCCAGTAGCCCATTTTTTTCTTCAGTTGGCTTTTGCTGTTTTGGTTTTTTTTGGGTTGGTTTTTGTTTGCAATATTTTTTAAGTTGCGACTTTTGCTACGGGAAAGTTGCGACTTTCGCGGGTGGCAGGTTGCGTTCCCTGTTGCTTTTTTGGTTTGGGGTTTGAGGCTGTTTGAACGTTGCGACTTTGGGATGGGCGGAATGCGACTTTCAATGTTGACTCCATGTAGGCGGCATTGTCGGATATGGGCGCTACGGGTTTTTCTGTGGATCAGGTTGCACCTTGCTGTCGCTGAAAGAGTGGGCGCACAAGAAACAGTCTCAAACGACAAAGACTTTGACAAGACAGAAATAAAAAGAACAATGTAACCGAATCAAACTCAGATTGGTGGCGGGACTGCCCGTCCCCATACCCAAACGTGTTCAAAACCTTGAGCTATTAACAATAGGAGAGAGCGCGCGAGCATCAATTTACCAATAAAAACTGCTAGAAAAAGCCGTTGAATGCAAAGCACGCCTCACGAAGATCAAGCAATGAGGCAAAGATTTAGATGCCCTCCTTAACATTAGGTCAGCGCACAAATCGTCTATACACAAACAAATAAGAGGAATCAGTTCAGGGGGATTCTTCGTGATAAAGATCTAGCGTGCGCTGGCATCTCAAAAAGTCTCCTTCTTTCCTGAAAGGAAGTCACAATTAATTGAAAAGCCTTTGTTAGCTGAATCTATCATTGCTTCAGCGATTTTGACGGCTTCAACTGCTTCTTCTGGAGGAATCCTGTTTGGTTGTTCATTTTTCTCTATGCATCCGGCAAAGTACTCGAGTTCACTTCTCAGGGCACCACTGAGATTGTCATTGATATGTGCCTCCATGTGGAAGTCGAAGTAAGACATTTGTGAGTTTGACCATATTTCGATATCTGGAAAGTGCCTAACAAATGCTGTTTCGTTAGTTCCAATAATCTCAACTTCGTAATCATTTTTAAATGGAGAATTCTCGGGAAGATGAGAAACGTTTTCGAAGAAGCCTACTGCCCCAGTGTCTAAAACCAACATAGCCCATGTTGCGTCTGGCATCATTCGTCTAAGGAAAAATGATTGCCTAGCGTGGATTTTAACCACTTTTCCACCTATTAACCAGTTAAATAGGTCAATGTCATGTATCGTCGAACTAAGAAAAGGATGCACTTCTGAATACTTTTCAAAGGTTGAGGGCTTGTAATTTCTGCGTGCGTAGAAAGAAACAATTTCTCCAAAGGTGCCGGTTTCAATCTCTTGTTTGATTTGCGCATATCTATTATCAAATCTGAGGGTATGCCCTACCATTAGCAAAAGACCACTTGTTTTCGAAAGCATAAGCAGTTCCTCAGCTTCTTTTGAAGAAACGGCAAGTGGTTTTTCCACGATAACATGTTTGCCCGCGGTCAAAGCCTCCTTTACTAGGGCATAATGGCTTTTTTCATTAACAACAATATCCACTGCTTGAATGTTACTTTTCTGTAAAATCTCCTTATAATCGGTGTACTTCTCTATTTCCTCTTTTTCAAAAGCGTCGAGTTTTGATTTATCAGAATCGCATACTGCGTAGAGGTCGACTCCTCGCATATTCAAAAAATTATTCGCATGTAACTTACCAAAGTTGCCTAAACCAATCACGGCAATTTTTATCAATTAGGTCCCTTTACTGCAAACGTTCGTTTCCTAATAAATATCTTTACGCAGCTGGAAGTTAGGATAGTTTGAACTTCATGAATAACAAAAACATAAAGTCTATTTTAATGGATTTTCAGGTTTATGTTTTTGACTAAACCGTATGACTTTTGAAATCGACTTTGAGAGGCAATAGACAACTTATACAGTGTCTTTTTGCTCAAACTTGCTAAACATATGTATTTTTGCAAACTTTTGACAATCTGAAGTTGCTAACCCCATGCGTACACTTTTCAATATCGCTGAACTTGAGAAAAGCTCAAATTGACTTTTCGAGAATTAGTTAATTACTCTTGATTCTTATACTATTGAAATAAGGGCTAAACCCGCTAAAATAGCAACTACTCCAATTTTTTGATTGTTCACCACTCTCTCTTTCAGAAATAAATATGCAAGCAAAATTGTTACAGCCGGATACGTAGCTGCCACAGGACTTACTATGGATACAAATTCTGTCGTTATTCCAACATTATAAGCTGCGAATCCAAAAGTGTCAAGAGCACTGACAATGATTAAGAACAGAAATACCAGTTTCGTCGGGCGTGAAATTTTTTTTCCTGAAAATCCAACCCACGAAAACAAACTTAGTGTCCCTACAGCCCGAAGAAGGAATAGCGCCATAATTGGTCCAGCTGTACTGACTACAGGTTTAATTACTGCGTAGGCAATTCCCCAGGCAATCATCGATATTATGCCATCCATAATCCCGTTGTACCTCACATGTTTTATGCTCTTTTTTAACTCGGCTAAATTTGTGGATGTAAGAAAGACGCCAACAAAAATAACTATGATGCCGATGATTTGTAACAACGTTAGTTCTTCTTTAAAAAGAAAAATTGCTAACAATGTTGTTATGACTGCCCAACTTGCAGAAATAGGAGAAACAACCGATACTTTGCCTTTTTGAAACCCCCTGTATAAAAAAATATAGCCGATAATTCCTAAAACGCCTGCGACCACTGTGATCGACACTAAACCAATTGTTATTGGTGGTATTTTGGAAAATAAAACTGCAAAAACGAGAATTGGCCCTAAGGAAGCGGACAGATTAAACACGAGGGTGGTAGTGCAACCTATTTTGTCAATTACTTTCTTCGCAAAAAAATCAGCTGTTCCCCAACTCAGCATAGAGACAATTGCGAACAGAATCCCTATCTCTAAAGTCAAGTTTCAGTTGCACCTGTTCTAATCAACTATCAAATGATGGACTTTGAATATAAATTCTGTTGATTCCTTTATCCCTGATACTTCCTCGCGCGCTAATTGTTAACAAGCTATGAAAAAGCTAGTGATCAGAATTTTTCGAAGGAGAATGAGCACATCTGGGCAGAGCTGGTCTTACCAGATGACAGACGAATAGCAAAATGATAGAAATCTACGTGGGTTTTAAAAATTAACCAGAGTTATAGTAGAATGAGGCTAATAATAACGGTTCAAATTCAAACGGTCAATGGTCCCTTAGATCCAACTTCCCTAGGAATCACTCTATCGCATGAACACGTCAATATAAATTTTGAATGTGCTTGGGTTCCTCCGCCTACTGGAAAAGAATATCTCAGAGATTTAGAAGTCACGATTGAACGGATGAATGAGATAAGAAATAACGCGCATTATGTCAAATCTAACTTGATTTTGCACAACGAGATCGCTGCCATTAAAGAAATTAGTTATTTCAAAAAAGCAGGTGGAAATTCAATAATTTCCTTAACAAACGTGGGCCTTTACCCTGACCCCTTATTTCTGCAGGGCGTTTCCCAGTCAACGGGCATAAACATAATTGCTGGGTCTGGTTATTACAGGCGTATCTCACAAAAAAATTCAGTTGTTTCAAAAAAATCTGATCAAATTGCACGTGAAATTATCTACAGCATCTATACTGGAATTGGCAATACCAAAATTCGCGCCGGAATTATTGGTGAAATAGGCACTTCGAGTCCACTGCAACCCTTCGAAAAAGAATCTCTAATAGGAGCAGTAAAGGCTCAACAAGCGACCGGAGCAGCACTTAATATTCATCCTGAAGTCTGGGGACATACACATCTTGATTTACTCGACATTGTTGAAGATGCAGGAGGCGATTTGACTCGAACAATTTTAAGTCATATGGATGAGCTTACCGATTCAAATTACCACCTTAAAGTGGCTGAACGTGGAGTTTATTTGAGCTTCGACACATTTGGCTCAGAGTTTGTTTGCGATGGTATCTCGGAGCCTAACGATGAAGATCGGATTAGTTGCTTGGTCGCATTGTTGAAAGCAGGTTACAAAGATAAAATCGTGCTATCTCACGATATCTGCTACAAGGTTCAGTTGAAGGAGTACGGAGGAAAAGGATATGACCATATTATCGTTAATATTATTCCTCGCCTCAAGAGAATGGGCGTTACTGACAATGAAATTCGCAGCATGATGGTTGATAATCCTAAGCGTATTTTAGCTTTTAAATTGCAACAATAGCAGTCCTCTCTTTTAACATCTCAATTGGTTCGCGGTGCTTTGGGAAGGCTTAAACAACGGCATAGCTTGTGATTTTTGGCATAATTATCAAGCGAAATACCAACATAATTCTTAATTAGATTACAAAATCAAGAGATAATTGAACATACAGGAAAAACCAAACTGCAAGAAATAATGCTTGAAGATATTTCATTTAGTAACTAAAATGGGAGAAGCAACAAAATGAATCCAATTATCACCAGAATAATAGACGAAGCTAAATAAAATGAGAGTTTTCTTAATTTAGGACTAAAGATTTCTTGCCTCGCCTCTTCTCGATCTTTGTACAAAGAGAGTTTTAGTTTTGCGTTATTCCGCTGTTCCAAAAATTCTGCAGGTAGACCGTCACGTGTTGGAGCAGAATTAATCAAGTCATTTAGTTTTTCCAAACTCATCGAAAGGATCGTAAATAGAAAAGCAGACACCAAGAAAAAACTAGCTGCAAGAACCACAGTCCATTTGCTCAAGTGAACGGGTAAAACATTCAATGTAGCACTAGCGAAACAACTAGTTGAAAGGGAAATAAGTATGCCTCCAACCAAGCTAAAGTAGTTTGCCTTAAGTCTGAAAACTAAATCCATTGAACGCCCAAATGATTCCTGCAATTTCATCTAGTTCTTTATTTCTCCTTTATGCTATTTATTTGGTGCCGCGCGCAAGCTAAGCCACTAAAGAATATTTAGAGTGAACCAACCACAATTCATTTTCTCACATTGCCTAATACTTTCACTTAAAGCCCCCTAACCTCATCTTTAATTGAATCGAGGTCCTCGAGCTTCGTGGCAGAAGAAACTTGATCAAGCAAACTATTCTTTCGTTTTTTCAGTTCGCCCTTCAATGCATCACTTCTTGAAATAACTTCTTCCCTCGACTTCTTTGCAAAATCTCCGCCTATTTCTTTCGATTCTTCCGCCCATCTCAGATTGCATTTTTCTGCATCACAAATCTCGTCTTCTTCTTTCTTGAAATGCTGCTTTATCTGGTCCACCAAATCCCGTTTTTCATACTCCAATAATTTCTTATTTCTCTCCACTTGTTCCATCATCAATGCGTGCCAAGTACGATAGTTTGATAATAAGGTGTCGACGTCAAAACCCATATCGAGCCCCACTTCAGCTTGTAAATAATCTTTTGTCTCTTCGTCATAAACTCTGAAGCAGTTCGTCAAGACAGTCACAGTCCCACCATTTTGTTTTTTATCTCCAGCCAAGAAATTTACTTGACGATAGTTTTTATCAATTATTCTCAAGCAGTCCATCTCAGACTGCGTCCTCTCATATTCATCAACAAATAGATCAAGGTAATTCTTGCCTATGGCCTCCTTTGCGGAAATATTGTACATTTTTTCACAATTTCCCGCCCAAACAATTATGTTGAAGTTTCTGTCGCATGCCCAACAGGAATAAGGGGCTTCGTCTAGTATTGCCAACTTTATCTTGTCTTCCCGTGTCTTAGGTGGATTGCTTGCCAGTTCACTCTTTAATTCGCAAATAATACCGTTTAGTCTTATGTTCTCTTTGATAAGATCTTCTTTTGTCAAATCCTTGTATTCCACTTTTCCTCCACCCTCTTATCAATTAGATGATTTTGTCCGTCGCAATTTACTTACAAGCGATTTTTCTACTATATACACCTATTCAGTACTTAAGATTTTTTCAAGAAAACTATCTAAAACTTCAGATTACCCTAAAATTAATAAGCAAAAACTCTACAGAATCAACTGAGCGGGTACAAATGAAAAAAGCGCAAAAAACAGCTCTTGTGACAGGAATGTCTCGAGGGATAGGGAAAGCAATCTGTGAGAAACTCGTGAAAGAGGGCTATTTTGTCTATGGCACGTACAATACGGGTGAGCAAGAAGCAAAGATGGTTAAGGAAACGCTCAAGACTGTAGAGATCTTTCAAGCAGATTTCAAAGACAGAAAACAAACCTTAGCTGTGATAGAAAAACTGGGCAAAATCAAATTTGATGCGATAATCAACAACGCCGGAACGTTCGAAGGCGAATTGTTCGATGAGTTTGACTTTAAGATATGGGATGACATAATCGCCGTCAATCTGACGACCCCGTTATTATTTTCCGTGAAACTACAAAAGAACATCAAAAACGGAGGAAGTATCGTAATCATTGCTAGCACTGACGGACTTCAAGGTTCATTTGCAAGCATATCGTATTCAGCTAGTAAGGCTGGACTGATAAACATAACAAAAAGCCTAGCAAATAATCTTGGCAGCAGAAACATTAGGGTGAACGCAATAGCTCCCGGATGGATTAACACGAAAATGGCCACTGAATCCTCGTATAAGGCAGCACAGATCACACCTTTGGGTAGAAATGGCAAACCTGAAGAAGTGGCGGACCTCGCACATTACCTGATTACGAACTCGGCAAGTTTCATAACAGGGGCAACAGTGATTATTGATGGCGGTTACACTTGCGTCGATACAATTATGAAGATGGAAGCGGAAGAATTCAAAAAGACAGACAACTCTAACTAGTCACTTGGGAGAGCAGAAATACTAACATGAAAATATTGGAGTATGATGAAATCGAGTGGCAACAAGCACTAGAACTGAATCTTGTGGGTTTCGATTGGTATCTCACACCAGATTTGGTGGAAAAGATACTTAAAGCAGATAAACGAGTACCCGAAGGTTACGCAATCTACGCTACTGAAGGTAAGACAGTTCTTGGTCAGGTTGGCATCCTAGTAGATACTGTTCAAACGATAAGTGGCATGGAAAAACTTGGATACCTTTGGACAATTGTTACTAAGCCAGGTTCGACCAACAAAGGAATTGCGACTCGTCTCATCGAGGAAGCCCACTCAAGATTAATCTCACAAAATGTTCGATATTCGTTTCTTGGCACTCAGAAATCTCTTGTAGCTTACAACCTTTTCAAGAAACTAGGCTACTCTGATTTGATAGACCACAATATGGGACTCAAATCCTGTTCCAACGTTCCACCAAATAGCGCCGAGCATAAGTCAACTGGAATCCGACTCCTGCGCGAAATCCGCACATCTTTTGACGATGAGACAATAATGAATATGTTTTCAAAGTACGCAACGGGTCTTTTGGGGTTCGTTCACAGGCCGCAAAATTTTCTCAGCATTCGAAAAGCCTGGGGATGGATGCCAGTAAACTTAATCTGTGTTTTTCAAAAGGAGAACGAATCAGTGGGATATTTATTGGGAACTAAGGAAGATAATAGTATTAAAATTAGAGAATTAATTTGTGTGAACCCGCTTGACCTATCGGCTTGTATTCTTGCCGTCGAGAAAGAGTTGAGGCCCCGTTACATAATATTTGATTTTACATCGAGAGAATGCGTAATTTCGAAACTCGCAAATGTTGGTTTTAGATTCATTAGGCCAACTTATGCCACATATATGATAAAAGACTTGACGAGAGAGCGAAGCATTGAGGAGATAAGAAATTCATTTAGCGTAAAAAACGATAAATTTCAAATGTCGATAATCGACTATTATTAGTAATTACTTTACCAGAATTCCTCTTGGTAAGAATTCGACATTCATCTTGATCGTACCAGCTTCCTTTCTAGGAAATATCGCCCTTAGGGATGGCTAAACTCATATTTGCAATCTTCGGGAGTGAGGTTCTTTAGCAAGTATCTAATGGGCGCGCACACTCTTTCTTTTTTGCCGAACATACTTCCAGTTTCGTTAGTCACTTCTCCAAGGCAATAACCAGCACAATGGTATTTCGCGACGCATCCTTCACAACCGGGCATATTGTCTGCGCATCTGGAACGCAAGGTTTTCATTTTAGCATCGTCGTAAACAATTCTTTTGTTTCTCTTATCCCATTTTCCATATATTAAAGCTGATAAGGGGTTTTTATCTTCACCAAATAAAGCCATGTCGCATGCTGACACGTAGCCATCTGTTGTCAAATGAGGTACGGGTAAGCAAGCTCTACAGGCATAGTTGACTTCTTCGTCAAAGTTGCATGCTAGGAAGCTTCCATAAAACATCCCCTTTCTCTTGGCATGCTCCCTTGCTTTTAGGAACTGGTCGGCATACTCCATAAGACTCATCGTGTCAGTGAGTTCCTTTTCGCCAACGCTTGGGAAAATAGGGTCTGTCCAGATATGTCTAACACCTAAGCTGTAAAAATAGTCAATGTTAGCTTTTTGGCTGAACACATTGTCAGATGTTATAGTCGATCTGATGCCGGTCATTCCTTTGCAAGCCTTCGTTAGGTACTTAACATTCTCTTCAAGTAATTTTGAAGTTGGAAGTCCACTTTTTGTTTTGCGATAACGGTCTTGTTGTTCAGGCAAACCGTCGCAGGAAATCCAGATGTTATCGACATTCTCAGATAGCCAATCTCGTATTCCTTGCCCAAAGGTGCCGTTTGTCTGAATTTCAGATGTTAATTCGTCGCCTACAATCCCGTAAGCGTATTCAGTTATTTTCTTCATTAACTCAAAAGCGCAAGTTGGTTCTCCTGGTCCTTGGAACCTTATGTGCTTTTTCATGTCAGTTTGGAAATAATCGTCCATTCCAACCTTCGCAAATTCAAAATCTAGCGTTTGATTTGCGTGCTCAGATCGGTCTACATAGCAATAACTGCAGCTCAGGTTGCAATTACTTGTCATAAAGAAAGAAATCATTTGTTTTCTGAAATGCCCCATAGATTTTTCCTCTTTTGATGCTTTGTATAAATCTAAGTTGCACTTTGCATTTTTAAGTTTTATTTAATGATGGCGTTATTACTGACTTTTTGAAGCATGCGGAAGAGATTCAAGCGATAGTTACTATGCGAGAACATCCCAAATGTTAACTCCTATATGATTTCGTTGAAAAAATCATGGTCATCAGCGAGTTGTCTTAATCCGTCTCGCCCAAGTTGTAGATAATGCTCAGTTTCCTTTGAGAAATTTTGATTGACTGACTTTTCGTAGGTCGTAAGCAGTATGTGCATTCCAAATGCCAGTTTGATGTACTTTGGAAGGGCTTTACGCTCGAACTCGGTCAAGGGTTTTGTTTTTTGATATTCGTCAAGTGCAATCCTGTACTTTCTTCGAGTTTCGCTCCTGTTTTTTGAGTCAAAAAGAAAGTCGCTGGCAAGAACAGAAATCTCTTGTATGCGTGGGTAGGTATTTGAAACAGAAAAATCAATTATCCAAATTTCGCCTTTTCGATCCTTCATTATGTTCGTACGCACTAAATCCCCATGTACAAAACAATGTGGCAATTTTCGAATCTTCAGGTGATCGAACTCACGATACAGTGAGCTTAGCTGCCTTAAATCTTCCAGCGATAGATATTTTGATTTTCTATCAAACTCTTTTTTGAAATTAGTTACCGCCCAAGCGTCATAGACAAATGGAGGTCTTAACGCAATTGAGTTGATTAGTGCAGCCTGCTGCGCCACCCTTCTAATCGCAACGTCATCCGGTCTCTCTGACAAGTTGAAGAAGTCTTTTCCATCTACATATTCGAGCAAGCAGAATCTAAGATTTGTTTGACCCAACGAGAGAACGTTCAGATATCCGTTTCTTGTTCTTATGAGACTGGGGGTCTTCACGCCTGAGACTATCACCTTTGCCATAATATCTACATACCTTTTGCAATCAAGTATTGTCTTTGAGGTTGCGAAAACTTTTACAAAAAACCTGTTGCGTGTTGTATCCAAAACGAAATTAAAGTCTTCGTATCCGGTGAGAACAAGTTCATTTCCAAGAAAACTCCCGAGTTCAAAATCATTACAAATTTTCCTCGATAAATTATCTAACACATCGTGGTATCCAATTCTCGAGCCAAAACTGGGGTCCATGGATTATCAGTATCATTCAAAGATGTATAAATAATCTCCCAAGCGCTTCGTCATAAATTAGCTCGCGCTAAATAATCATTAACATAATATCGGGACAAACCAGCGCTAATATAGGGCACGCGCGGCTGCCCGTCCCCATGCTCAAACGTCTTCAAAACCTTTCTAACCCGAAGGAGGTATTATGACTTCAAAAGTGGTGTTGAGAGGGGGATCCCAGCACCATTTTACCCGTAAAAAGTTAACTGAGCTGGGTTCTGAAAGTAGCCTAAAATGCTTTTGATGTGGCGGATGACAGCAGCTGCGCGCGCCGACCTTAGGTTGCCTGTCCCCGTACCCAAACGGCTTCGAAATCTTTTACGCTTGAATCTCTGGCGGTTGGGTTACCCGATTTTGCTGCCTTCTGCGATGTCTTTCTCCGGCATCAGCACAGAAACGTGGTCTTCGTTGTCTTCCGCCGCCAGAATCATGCATTGGGATTCGACGCCTGCCAAAACACGCCTTTGCAGGTTGAGGAGGAAAACGCATTTTTTTCCAAGCAGCTGTTCCGGGGTGTAGTATTTTAAGAGCCCTGCAACCGCTGTCCTCTTCTCGGAGCCGAAATCGACCGTTAACTTGATGAGTTTCTTGGATGCGGGAACTTGAGTTGCCTCAACTATTTTGCCTATGCGGAAATCAAATTTTTGGAAGTCTGCGAAGGTTACTTCTTCAGCCAAACATTTCACGCTCGCTATAGCGTTAGTTCACGATTCGGCGATATTTACTTTGCTTTCCAGCGCAAGCCTGATTCTTTCCTGGGTCGCTGACTTATGTACCTGCAAGGTTGGCTCTGGGATACGATTTTTCGCGCAGTGCTTAACGATTTTGACTGCTGTTTCAAGGGAAACCATGTGTCCGACGCTGACGTAAATGGGCTTGGCGCCAAGCTTAGTTGTGACCACGGCGCCGATGACTTCGCCTTTGTCAACCAAATACGCTTGCCCGTTTATTTCTGCAGGTTCGCCGATTAGGCGGCTTTTTGCGGCGCCGACGGTCGGTTTTCCAAGGGCGAGTCCAAGGTGGCTGGCGAATCCGCACCTGAAGGGATGCGCGTACCCTTGCGCGTCAACGAGTAGCACGTCGGGTTGAATCCTCAGTTTTCTTATGGCAGCCATTGCCGGCGGGAGTTCCCTGAAGGAGAGCAACGTCGGGATGTAGGGCATTTTTACTCGGCATGTCGCAACTTGGGACTCCAAAAGCCTGAGCGATTCATAATCCAAGACAACTGCTGCTCCGACGGCGACGTTGCCGACGTACGAAACATCTACGCCTGCCACCGTTGTAATTGGGCAGGGCAGCCTGTCCTTCAGAATTACTTTTTGCGACAAGCAAACCTGAGCGTTACGCGCCTTTTCAACCGAGAAATTCTTCATTAATCTGGGCGCTTGACTCAAGTTTTTGCCTTTCGCGTCTTTCGTTTAGCCGCTGGTTTTGAAGGGGTAAACTTTTTCAAGTAGTCTTCGAGGGATTTTCTGCGGATTTCAAGCGTGACGTCGCCGCGTGTGGCTTCGATTATTCTTCGTGCCGTGTCGGACTTGTGCCTGAGTCCTGGGACAAGCATGTAAGCCTCGTCAAGAGCAAGCAGTTGAATGAAGACTTGATCCATGATTTCGAGGCAGTCCTCAGCCTTTTTGACGTCGCCCTCGCGCAGGTTGTCAAGCGCCAACCGCCTGTACTCGCCTATGACGTCGGCTAAACCGAGAACGTAATCGGTGCAGGGCACGTTAATTTCGGAGGGGTTAACGAAGCGCGACTCCTTAACCAGCACGAAAAATATGCGGGCTTCCGAGTATTCCTGTAGCGCCGCGCTGAACATCCCGCCGTAAATGATGTCTGGATAATCCTTCGATAGCGTCTGAAGGCTTGAAATCTTGTCTTTCGCGTCCGAAATGAATTTTTCAGCCTCCTCGTACTTTTTCTGGTGGATCAGCAGGATGGCTTGTTTGGAGAGGCTTGTGGCTTTGCGCATGCACTCATGCGTTTCTTCCCGGACGCTGTTTTTTTGCATAAGCTCGTTTTTTACTTCTTGAAGCACACTTTCCAAAGAGGACAAACGCATCATCCAGCCTAAACGGTATTGTATCGTGGTTTATTTCAATTTCTTAAAAAGAAGCCGGCGGTTTAGGCTTCGGGCTGGAAGGGGAAGAGTTTGTTTTGTGCTACGGTTTGGGCTGGGCTTTGGCGGCTGCTGTGTCATGTTTCTTCTTTGTCAGCTTAAGTAGCAGTCCCTTTGAGAAGGATCCTTCTTCAAGCGGCTTCGATTCCAAGAACCCTGATTTTTCAGCGTTACTGAAGAGTTCTTCGCCTTTTTCAGTGCGGATGATCGTGAACGTCCAACCGTCGAGTCCAAGTCCACCCACGGAGACGTCTGCGAGTTCGTTGCTGAAGTCTTCACACACACTGCAGCTGGCTCTCACGTAAGGCTTTATGTCGGCAAGCGGTATGGCTGTGGTTCCCGCTGGCGTGGTCACAAGCATTTTTCCTTTTATGTTCATTTTTGTTATGTCGTTGAGGTTGATGCCGAGTTTTCCTTTTATGTGGGTTTCCATGAGTCCTTCGTAGTCGAAGCATTCCGAGCACATGAGCCCCACGAGGTACTTGATGGGTGCGCTCATCTTTTTCACGTTGTTCATCTGCATTTTTCGGACGGCTTGAATCTGGCAGGGCGTGCCCACCAACGCTACCTGGGTTTTTTTCTGTTTAATCACTTCAGGCAAAGCGAGAAGCGCTGAGGAGCACGTGTACTTTGTACCCGCCGACTCTACGATTTTCTCGGGAGTTGTCGCTAGAACTGGGACTGGAAGGAAGGGTTTCTCTTGGCTTTTCCCAGAAACCACTGCGCCGTCGATTAACCCGTTCTTCAAGGCGGCGACAAGCATTGCGGTGGCGGCTCCGCCGTCTTGGCGTGCCTTCAGGATGTCGGTTGGCTTCGCCTGTGCGATGGCTATTCGGCGGTAAACTCCGAATTCTTCCTGTGGATTTCTTATCTTGCTGAAAGTGAATGCTTCAGCTTTTTCCATAGCCCAGTTGTACCGCGGACAGGCTTGAGCGCATATGCCGCAGACCTTGCATTCCTTCACCAAACTGGGTTTTCCCTTAGCCATTTCGAGGCTGCCGAAGGGGCAGGTGACAACACATGTTCCGCAACTCGCGCATTTTCCAGTTTCAACAACTTCGGTTAATAAAGAGTTTCCAAAACCAATCTTTTTAGTGCTCATAACTATTCTTTATAGAAGTGATTCTATTTAAATTTTAAATCATTAACGTTTTCCGGGAGGCTGGTGGAACTTCGCTAAAACCAAGCAGATAGCAGCTGGAAATTCTAAATGAGGTTCAACGGGTAAACAGATTCCGAGAAGCTTGCGGCAAGCGCATTTGTGTTCGATGTGCCAAGAATCGCGTACTCGCCGTCAGTCAGTTGAATTATGAGGTCAGTTGAATTGTCAGACACAACATACGCATTTTTTCCATTTCCAAGCGTAAAAGCCCCAACGTTGAAATGGTCATAGTTTGTTCCATGCTGCTTCGACAGAGTAAAATTTCCTGAACCTATCTGCCCAACGTAAGCAGACGCTATTTTGTCGGCAGCGATGTTCATGTCGCCAGCTCCGAAGAAGCTGGGCGACTTCACACTCACGTATCCTAAGCCGACGGTTATTGTTGAAGGAGTGTTGGAAGCAAAAAACAGAAAAATGCCCGATCCAATGACTGCCACCCCTATAATCATCAGCACGACAAAAGTGCCCTTGATGGTTTTTGCTCTTCTTCCCGTAGCAAGAGCTAACGCCAAGAGAACAGTTCCCATCACCACAAGGATTGCCAAAGCAATAGTTCCAATAAAGGAAGCTGGCTGAACCGTAAACTGCTCAACAGACATCTACGTTGCCTCCTTGGGCTTGCTGTTCATGTTTTGGCTTGTCTTCAAGAAAAGATAAGCAACGTAGGAAAATAGCCAGGCAACTCCGATCGCTAGCAGAATCGTGAATGCAACGATGTACCCATACGTGAACAGCAAAAAGCAACCTATGGCGGCAAATGCCACAAATGGAGCGAACAGCAGAACCATTATCCTTCCGCCGATGCCCGTTTCTGAGTTGTCCCCGTGTGTCGGCAGCGAAGGGTCTGTTCCGATGTGGGTGACGTTAAATCGGTGAAGGTCCCTGCATTGCGGGCACTTGAGTATCCTCTGTGTTCCAAGACGTATCGAGTAGAATGAGACTGACGGGATGAACTCGTAATTGAATCTGTAATGGCAATGCGGGCACTCTACGATTGAAGTAGTCAATTGCTTTCACCTCTCACATAGACACGGGCTTGATTAGCTGACTTGTTGACGGAGATTTAAAACTATAGGCAGATTTCTGGTTAACCTGAGTCATCCGCGAAGTAGCTCTAAACGCGAGGATTATCGTGTGATGTTAGACTTCAGCGTCCCTTTTGAAGTTGTGTACGGAAGTAAACGAGTTTAATGTTGGTCATTAATCAACAGGGCAAACACGAAAAACCACGCTAATGCAAAAACCACGTAAAGAAGCGGTATCAGAGCTAAACCCCCGTTAACAACGGGTGTCATGACCAAATTCCATAAAGCGACAAGCCGTGTTTCTTGCTAAGCAGTCCAGAAGGAAAAAACATCCAGTTTCTCATTCTCAAACTGCTTTTTCAAGATTCCCTTGACTTCATCCTCATCCAAGTTAAAAACGCCTTTCTTATCTTTGTGGAGGGGAATTCCTGTTTCCCTGAGTTTTTCGCCTTTCGGGAAGTCCAAAAAAATGTAGTAGCGCTTGTCGTGGAGCATTATGAGCCTCAGCACGGTTAGTTCCTTGTTTGGAGAAAACCCGTTTTGTTCAAGGATGAAGACTATTGAGCCAGGCTTCTTTTCTGTGACTAAGCGTTTGAATTCCTCCCAGCCTTTGACTCTAACTTGACCTTCATCCACGTGTTTACTTATCATCGACCCTCCTTGTCTTCAACTGAAGATGCTGCGTTTTCAGGTTTTGGCAAAAAGATAAACTTTTTCATTCCTTCACAGTAAGCGGCGATTCTTGCGCCGAAGCATAACCACAAAAAAGGCGAAGAGCGCCAAGACAATTACAACAACTACTGGGTAAATGAGTTCTGCAGGAATATACAGTCTCGACTGGCTTTTTTGCAGAGGCGGCGGCGTGCCAAAAGCGTAAACGTGATGATCCCATGATCCCACGTAAACGATTCCTTCCCAAACGGCAGGCGAAGAACTCACATGGCTCCCAGTTGCGTAGGTCCACACGTCAGCTCCGCTCGACGCGTTCAGGCAGTAAACGTTTCCATCCCAGCCTCCCACGTAAACGTAGCTGCCAGCGACTGCAGGGGAAGAATCTACCCCGTTTTGGGTGGTGGAGTTCCAGATTTTCGCTCCCGTCAAAGCATCGAGGCAGTAAACGTTCTTATCCGGGGTCGAAGACACTCCCGTGCCAACGTAAACGTACCCGTTGACGACAGCGGGGGAGGAATCAACCCAACTTTGAGTTGGGAAGTTCCAAATTTCGTCGCCGCTTGATGCGTTAAGGCAATAGACGTTATCGTCTTCCGACCCGATGTAGAGGCATCCATTAACAACCGCTGGAGAAGACTCCACTATGCCGCCCGTTGTGTAGTTCCAGTTTTCCTCGCCAGACGATGCGTTGAGGCAATAAACGACGCCGTTCGCAGAACCAACATAGACGCAGCCATCAGCGAATGCAGGGGAAGACTCTACCAGCCCGCTTGTTGAATAATTCCATATTTCGGAGCCGTTGGAAGCGTCGAGGCAGTAAACGTTTCCGTCCCATGACCCCACGTACAAGTAGCCGCAGGCAACTGAGGGGCACGACTCCACCACGTTTCCAGTCGTGAAGTTCCAGACTAACCCGCCTGTTGAAGCGTTCAGGCAGTACACGTTACGGTCGTAGCATCCAAAGTAGACGAGGCCGTCAGCAACCGCCATTGAAGAACTTATCGCCATGCCTTCCCCGCCGAGATGCACTCGGCTTGTGCGCACTGAGAAATTCCACACTTGGGATCCGTCCGACGCGTTAAGACAGTAGGCAACTCCGCCGTCAGAACCCACGTAAACGAGGTCATCAACGACTGCAGGCGAGGCGCTGACTACGCTGTTTGTCGTGTAATTCCAAAGTAAGGTATCGTGTGTTGCGGTCGGTTTGCTGGTTGAGTAACCCGTGTGAGCTAGGTCGTGATGAAACATCGGCCAGTCATCCGTGGAAGAATTCGCGTAGGTAAACGAAGCTGGGGACAACAAGAGAAACAAAAACGCCGATGCTACCATGACTGTGGAGACGGAAATAACCAGGGGGCGGCTGGGTTTTTTCATTATGGCGTCATCTTCAATAACCATTGCTCTATCATGGTACTTAAATTTTGATATAATCCAAGTTCCTTTCCGCCTAACACGCCAACCCTGAACGGTCACCGTGAGCTAATCCGAGCCTTCAAAGGAGGAGACAAGGTTTACCTGACGAAATGGTAATGTTTTCTTGGGCTCTCAACCCGGAGTTCATGATTTCCCACTAAAGTGAGCCTTTGTACTTGTTAGTTGCTGGGCACCCGACGCATTTATGTAGCTCATATCGTATGCATGGGTCGCAGTCTACGCTGCATGGAGCAACCGCGGTTCCTTTGTGCGTCAAGTCTTCTCTTACTTGCAGGTAAGGCGTGAAGTAAGTGTCGCTTATGGGGTAAAATTCTGATCGGCGTATGCCCGGACCGCTGCGCATTGAACATTTCTCCATCGATATGCTTTCCAATGTTTCCTGGTTCTCCGCAAGGACTAACGCGATTAGGTTGAAGCCGCCTACGGTTTTGAATATTTGGATTACCCGCGGGCAATCTTTGAACCTGTCTAGAAGGTTTTGCATGGCTTGTGCATTTTCCATTTCCAGCATCACGATGGCTGGGTGTAGTCCGAGTTCGGTTGGGTTTAGCTGGGCTGATACTTTGACGGTGCCGCTTTTTACGAGTTTTTCGAGTCTTTTTTTGGTTCCCATGCTTGTGTACCCAATTTTTTTGGATAGCTCCTTCAGTGTTGTTCTTCCGTCTGTTTGCAGTTGGGTTACTATTTTTCTGTCGATTTCGTCCATTTTCACTCACGAGTTTATATTATAAACGATAATTATTAATAGCATTTATGAAATAAACTCTTTGGTTATAGACAAACATATTGAGGTAAAGAAAATGCCTAACAGACTCATAATTCCAGTAGAAGACAAATCGGGTTTAGACGCGAAAGTTGCGGAACACTTCGGAAGAGCACCCTACTATGCAGTAATAGACCTTGACGAAAAAGGAAAAACACTAACCGTTAAAACAGAGCCTAACACAAACGAACACATGGGCGGCACAGGTCACCCACACGACAGCCTACTTACCCTAAAGCCAACTGCTATCGTTGCCCGCGGCATGGGTCCAGGCGGCCTGCAGAGTTTTCAGGGCGCAGGCGTAACTGTGCTCAAAGCAGTTGATGACACCGTTAAAGCAACCCTTGCTTCTTTCAAAGAAGGCAAGCTCACCGAGCTTACAGGCGGATGCGAACACGCGCATCATCATGAGCACTTTTAATCAATTTAGATGAAGGAAATAGGAAGAGGTGAAAAAAATGCCAAAGATAAAGGCAAAGGCAACTTGGGTTGAAAACGTGCGTTCTATGGTGGACAATCAAAGAACTCACAATGTAGTCTGCGATATGTCAACAGCTGCAGGTGGAACAGATTGCGGGCCAACAGCGCTGGAGCTTAGCATGATGGCTTTAGCTGACTGCGGAGTCACAATCTTCGCTGACGTCTGCAAGAAAAGCAATATACAGCTAAAGAAAGCCGAAGTAACCGTTGAAGCCGATAAATCCCCTGACTCACCTATGGTGACCGCGGTGTCAATGAAAGTTAATGTTGTTTCAAGCGCCCGAAAGGAACTCGTGGACGCGGCGTGGAGACGCACAGAAGCAAACTGTCCTGTCCTATTGATATTCAAAAACCCAACTCCTGTCCAGGTTGAGTTCGAAAGCAAAACAGAATAATCACGACATTTTCGGTTATCTATCAAGCGCTGACCTTAGGGCTATATTGTCCAGAAAGAAAAACATCTATCTTCTCTTTTTCAAACTCTTTTTCTAGGATAGCTTTAACCTCGTCTTCGTCAAGGTTGAGGATGCCTTCCTTGTCCTTATGGAGCGGAATCCCTGTTTCTCTTAGAGTTTCGCCTTTGGGGAAGTCAAGAAAAATGCAGTATCGCCACTTATGGAGCATAATGACTCTGAGTGTGGTTAGCTTTTTGTTGGGTGAAAACCCATTTTGCTCTAGAACATAAACGATTGAGCCAGACTTCTTCTCACGCACTAACCGTTTGAATTCTTCACAGCTTCTAACCCTCACGTGACCCTCACTCATGAGCCTAACCTTTCTCTTCAGGCGACTGCTTCTTTGCCTGCTTTAACAGGTAGGATTTGCGAAGGCCCTTGATTATTTCCTGGGTCTGTTTTTTTGAAGGGTGTTTGATGGCGCCGGATGGGCATATGCTGTCGCAGCCTGTGCAGAGCACCACGCAATTGTTCGGGTTCTTTACGATTGGCTGTTTTTTCCCGTTTTTCTCTTCGAATTCGTAGGTGCCTAGTTTGCAGTAATCTACGCATTTCCCGCAGCTGACGCATTTTTTGTAGTTTATCGTCGGGTACCATGGGATTTTGCTTCTGGGGATGCCATGCCATGTTTCTTCCGACATTTTGATGCCTCTTAAACAGCCAAGCGTTCATAGCAACTTTTGAATGTTGTTATCGATACGAGCAAACTATGCCCAATAAAGAAGAAACATAAATTAACCCTGAAACGGAATTTATTTTAGTTGTGAGATTGTGAAGGTAGCGGTTTCTGGTAAAGGCGGCGTTGGAAAAACCCTTATCGCGGGCGGCTTAGCCCGTGGCTTTGTTGAGCGCGGCTTGAAAACAATAGCGATTGACGCGGATTCTTCTCCAAACCTCGGTTTAACTTTGGGCTTGTCCGCTGAGGAAACCCGTAAAATCGTTCCTATTTCCGAAAACAAAACGCTTGTTGAATCTAAAACAAGCACGGGTTACTCGGGAGTTTACAATTTAAATTTCACCGTTGACGACATAGTCAAACAGTACTCTGTTCCCACTCCGCTGGGCGTAAGTTTGATTGTTATGGGTACGGTGCAGTCAATGGGTGCAGGATGCATGTGTGCCCCGAACGCTGTCATACGCGCCTTGCTTAGGCATCTGGTTGTGGAGCGGGATGAGGCGGTTGTTTTGGATTTGGAAGCCGGCGTCGAACATATTGGCAGGGGCACGGCTCGGCAGGTTGATGCGCTGCTTATCGTGGCTGACTCTAACTTGAAGTCTTTGGAGATTGCCAAGCACATTTATGACATGGCTAAAGAGGCGGGGATGCAGCAGCTTTACCTTGTCGGAAACAGGGTTATGAACGACGCCCAGAAGCAAGCAATCACCGGGTTTGCCGAAAAGAACGGTTTGCCCCTGCTCTCTTTTGTGCCGTTTGACCAGAAAGTCATCGAAGCTGACATGCTGGGTGAAACTCCGCTTAAAAACATGGAAATTGAAGCCGTTAAAACCATAGATAATATATGCGAGCTTTTGCTAAAGAAATCACATTAACTTTGAGGTTTTAACATGAAAACTCTTGTAACAATAGGACGCGGCGGAACAGGAAAATCCAGTTTCACAGCCCTAATGACCAAATCCCTTATTGAATCAGGACAAGCACCCCTGTTGCTGGTTGACGCTGACCCAGACCAGAACCTAGCGGAAATGCTTGGAATCGACCTCAAAGAGGCGGGAAAATCAACCATCGCCGAGTTGCTCGTCAGCACGTTCATTGAGCAGGGAGGCACCACAGTTGGCGTTCCCCCAACCGAACGCATCGAAAGTCGCATCTGGGAAAACGGCCTCTACGAAAGCAAAAACTTCGATTTTCTCGCGGTAGGCACAAAATGGGTTGAGGGTTGCTACTGCATGCCGAACTCCGCGTTGAAAGGTGCCTTGGAATCGTTAACTAAGAATTACAAGTATATTCTGGTTGATTCTCCAGCTGGACTTGAAAACCTGAACAGGCGGATTACCTCAAACGTTGACGATATATTTGACATCTTAGACCACTCTAAGAAATCCCAAGACCACGTAAAAAGAGCCTTCAAAATAGCAAAAGAAGTTGACATGAAGTTTGACAATTTCTACTTGATCGGCGGCTACCGTTTTCCAGCGGAGTTGGGGAAGCAGGCTGAGGCTGACTTGGGATTCAAGTACTTAGGGAAAATCGCAGAAGACGAAACATTGGACGAGTATGTGCTTAACGGGAAATCGCTGCTTGACCTGCCAAATAACAATGAAGCCTACCTTTCAGTGAAGGCTATCATGAAGACGCTTGGCTACTTGTAGCCAGCGGTTTACATTCTAAACTCGTTTCTTTACACAATTTTTCGGAACCTTTGCTTTTCTGCATTTGGAACGTGACTTTTGCCTAGAAATCTGGAAAGGTTTAAAAACAAAGTATGTCAGTCTTTAGTTAAACCTTTACAGAGGTTCCATAATTTGACAACTAAAAACGTTAACGTAAAAATAGACGAAATGAAGACCAACGTTGGTCTAATTAAAAACCTCGAAGTCTCCATCGGCAAAGTTGTCAACGACAACTACACTGAAGAGCCAATGGGACCGACCCCTATGCCATCTATAACTGCCCTTCGGGATTGGGACATGAAGCTTCTCAACAAATACAAACCCTTCTACATGCCCGACTGTGATCTTTGTTGTCTCTGCACTTTTGGAAAATGCGACTTGACCGCTGGAAAACGCGGCGCATGCGGCTTAGACATAGCCTCCCAATCATCCCGTATTGTGATGATCGCCTGTGCCATTGGAGCGGCATGCCACACAGCCCACTCACGACATCTTGTTCACCACTTAATTGAGAAATACGGTCGCCGGTACCCGTTGGACGTAGGCGGCTTAAACGTAAAAGTTGAAGCGCCCGTCACACGCCTCGTTACAGGCATAAAGCCTCAAACGCTCGGCGACCTTGACGATGTTTTAACCTATACCGAAGAGCAAATCACTCAAATCCTTGCCGTAGCGCATACAGGTCAAGAAAGCAACAACTTAGATTTTGAATCCAAAGCCATGCATGTTGGCATGGTTGACCACGTAGGCATGGAAGTCGGCGACATCGCGCAAATTTCAGTTCTCGGGTATCCGAAAGCTGATCCTGAAGCTCCACTCGTAAAGCTGGGCATCGGAAGTGTCGACCGAACCAAACCAGTCATTATGTGCATTGGCCACAACGTTGTGCCCTCAGTAGGAATAATCGACTACGCAAAAGACACCAAAGTCGACGATCAAATCGAAGTTGTCGGCTTATGCTGCACTGCCCACGACATGACAAGATACTATAACCGCGCCAGAATCGTCGGGCCAATCAGCTGGGAGCTAAGATTCATCCGTGCAGGATTAGCGGACGTAGTGGTGCTTGACGAGCAATGTATTCGAACAGACATCTATGACGAAGCAACAAAAGTAAACGCGCCAGTCATCGCTGCTTCAGAAAAGAACTGTGTGGGATTCAAGAACCGCACAAACGACCCAGCAGACGAAATCGTCGCTGACCTCGTAAGCGGTAAAGTCAAAGGAGTCCTGATTCTTGACCCAGAAAAAGTCGGCGAAGTAGCAGTCCGCGTCGCACAGAAAGTAGCTCCAACACGCAAGAGAAAGAGCGTTCTTCCATCAATCGAAGAAATCCAACAAATCGCAAAAACCTGCACCCAATGCAAGAGTTGCCAACGCAACTGCCCACAAGACTACGCAATTCCAGCAGCCATGAAGGCAGCAGCAAAAGGCGACCTAAGCCTTCTGGAAGACCTATACGAACAATGTATCGGCTGCGGAAGATGTGAAGAAGCTTGCCCGCAGAAAATCATGATACACAGCCTCATCGTCAAAGCAGGCGAAAAAGCAATGTACGCAGAAAACAACCTGTGCCGCGTAGGCAGAGGTGCAGTCTCAGACGTCGAAATCCGCAACGTGGGCAGCCCAATCGTCCTCGGAGAAATCCCCGGCATCGTTGCAGTTGTAGGCTGCAGTAACTATCCTAAAGGCGGAAAAGACGTATACGACATATGCAGAGAATTCGCGCTTAGACGCTACATCGTTGTCCTGTCAGGATGCTCAGCCATGTCCGCAGGCAGTTACCGCAACAGCGACGGACAAACACTCTACGAAGAATTCCCAGGCGGATTCGAAGCAGGAGGCGTCATGAACGTCGGCTCATGCGTTGCAAACAGCCACATCGCAGGCGCAGCAATCAAAGTAGCAAACATCTTCGCAAAACGCCCACTAAAAGGAAACTACGAAGAAATCGCAGATTACATCCACAACCGCCTCGGCGCAGTCGGCTTAGCTTGGGGTGCATACTCACAGAAAGCAGCAGCCATCGGCGCAGGATTCTGGCGCCTCGGAATACCAGTCCTCGTCGGTCCACACGGTGTAAAATACCGACGTATGCTCCTTGGCAGAAAAGACCATCCAGAAGACTTTGAAGTCTACGATGCACGTACAGGCGACAAAGTTAGAGTCGGACCCGCACCAGAACACCTCTTCAACTCGGTAGAAACCAAAGAGGAATGTATGGTTGCAATCGCCAAACTCTGCATAAGACCAAACGACACCTGGAAAGGACGAAGCATAAAACTAAGTCACTATGTGGACTTAAGCAAACGCTACATGGGAGTTATGCCCACAGACTTGCACTTGTTCGTTAGAACAATGGCTGATGTCCCAATGACGATGAAAGACGAATTCACCAAGATACTGGAAGCGCACGACTGGAAAGAAACAGTAATTCCAGACCCAACATTGCTTCCAAGAATGATCAGAAAAATGAAGGAGTGAAAATGAAATGTCATGTGAACCCTGGCAATGTGCAGAAATAGCCTCAACTAAAAAAGCAAACCCAATAACTAAACCCGAGATAGCAGTAGCGATGATCAAAAAAGCCCAACGCCCCATACTTATTGTGGGCAGCAACGCCACTGAAAGATACATGGAAGGCAAACAACTAATCGAATATGTAATCGACCTCGCAAAAGCATCAAAAGTACCAGTCGTAGCCACAGCCCACATGGTTGGCGAATTCATAAAACGCGGATATCAACCAGCGGCATTTATGAATGCGATGGAGATTGGCAACCTGGTGGTTGATCCAACCTGGCAGGGCTTAGACGGCAAAGGACACCCAGACCTGGTTCTAGTGATCGGGCTGCCTTACTATGTTGAATCATTATTGCTCTGCGGACTCAAACACTTTGCACCTGACCTAAAAACCATGACACTGGACAACTTGTTCCATGTGCATGCAAGCTGGTCTTTCCCAAACGCAACCCCAGAAGAGTGGGCTGCAAACCTCAAAGTCATAACTTCAAAATTTGAAGGAGGACAATAAAAAAATGTCAATGTTTAAAGATATACCCGTTGATGTAGGCGTAATCTACGAAGGAGAACGCATCAGAAGAAACGACATGCAAATAGAACTCGGTGGACCAACAGTCAAACAGAAATTTGAACTCGCAAAAGTAAAACCCATGGATCAAATCGACGACGGAAAAATCACCATAATCGGCCCCGACATCAAAGACATGAAGGAAGGCGGCGCGTACCCGCTAGGCATCCTTGTTGAAGCTGCAGGCTCAAAACTCGACCAAGGCTTAGAAGGAGTCATTGAAAGACGCATCCACGGCTACCTAAACTACATTGAAGGATTCATGCACCTGAACCAGCGTTACGACATCTGGATACGCCTCGGCAAAAAATCGTTCCAGAAAGGCTTAAACAGCTTTGAACCAATCGGCAAAGTATTGTACCGCCTCTTCAAAAGTGAACTGCCAATCATCGAGAAAGTACAAATCACCTTCATAACTGACACGGCGAAACTTGACGAAATGTACCCAGAAGCAATCCAAGCTTACGAGTCTCGCGATGCCAAGGCAAGAGGTCTCAAAGACGAAGACGTCGACACATTCTACGGCTGCGCACTCTGCCAATCATTCGCGCCAAGCCACGTCTGCGTCATCACCCCGCAAAGGTACAGCAACTGCGGCGCCATCAGCTGGTTCGACGGCAAAGCCTCAGCAAGCATCGACCCCAAAGGTCCAGTCTTCGCTATACCCAGAGGACAAATGATAAACGCGGAAAAAGGCGAATTCAGCGGCGTCAACGAAGCAGCAAAGAAACGCAGCATGGGCGAAGTCCAGCAAGTCTGGCTTTACACGGCTTTTGACCACCCGCACACTTCCTGCGGATGCTTCGAGGCAGTAACCTTCTACATCCCTGAAGTCGACGGATTAGCAGTAGTTCACAGAAGCTTCAAAGGACCAACAGTAAACGGCTTACCCTTCAGCACCATCGCGGACTCAGCGGCAGGCGGAAGACAAATCGACGGCTTCCACGGAATGTCCATAGAATACATGAGAAGCAAGAAATTCTTCGCAGCAGACGGCGGATGGAACCGAATCGTTTGGGTACCTAAAGAAGTCAAGGAACGCGTTAAAGACTTCATTCCGCCAGAACTCGTTGACAAGGTAGCAACTGAAGAAGACGCAAAAACCGTTGACGAACTCAAAGCCTTCCTAAAAGCCAAGAACCACCCAGTAGTCGCAAGATGGGCAGCCGAAGAGGCACCAGCAGCACCCGAAGCGCAAGCAGTACAAGTCACCGAAGAAGCAGCAGGCACAATGATGCCAGTTGCAACAGCAGGCACACTACCCATAATGGCAGGCGGGTTCAGAATCATCCTCAAAGACGCGAAAATCTACGCTAACAAAGTAATAATCCAAATAGTCAAAGACGACAAAGACAAGCGGTGACCAAGTTGCCTCAAGACGGCGACAAGAAAAAAGACAGCGAAGAACTAATACTCAGCAAAGAGTTGCTGGACGCGCTTGCGAAGTTCAAGCAAATCGAGATTGAAGACTTCGAGATCGACGTCAAAGAGCTAGAGCTAATCTTTGAGCCTGGAATGGCTGGGCAAGTGATGCCCAAGCTAAAGCTTCCAGCCCCAGTTGCGGCAGGCGGAAAACCCACAGCCATGCTTCAGACGGCTTTCATACCGCCAATCGAAACCTACCCGAACACGATAACAGAAGTCAAACTCGGCGCAACCCGAAGCGAAGGCGGAACACGCGGAAAATCATTCACCATAGGCGGCGAAACGTCACCCCCATTCTACAATTTTGAGCGACCCACCACTCACAAACCAGTAGTCACTTTGGACGTTTTCGACATGGAAGTGCCATTGAGCAAAGCCGTGAAGATGCACGTTAAAGACGTCGTCGGCGACCCAGCGGCATGGGCAAAACTTGCGGTAGACCAATTCAAAGCAGACATGGTTACAATCCATTTAATCAGCATCGACCCATTGCTCAAGGATGCAACACCGAAAGACGCGGTCAAAACGGTTGAAAAAGTTCTGCAAGCCGTGGATGTTCCCTTAGTCATCGGCGGCTGCGGGGACGCAGTAAAAGACGCTGACGTTTTCCAGGCGATCTGCGAGGCTTTCCCAGGCGAACGCTTCCTCATCAGTTCAATCACGCGGGACATGGATGTTGAACGCTGCGCAAAGTTCGTTAAGAAAAACGGGCATGCTGCGCTCTCGTTCACACCGATGGACCTGAACCTGGCAAGGGAGCTTAACAGGCGGCTCTACGATTTCCTCGGCAGAGAAGACATTGTCATGGACTTGACCACCGCGGCGCTTGGCTACGGCTTAGACTACGCATTCACAAACATGGAACGCGCAAGACTCGGCGGATTAATGGGCGACATGGAGCTGGCTCACCCGATGTCTTCGGGAACAACAAACGCTTGGGCTGCCCGTGAAGCCTGGCTGAAAATGTCTGCTGATTGGGAACCGCGCGAACTCCGAGGTCCACTGTGGGAAGTAACAACAGCCTTAACTCTTCTGCTTGCTGGCGTCGACCTGTTCATGATGATGCATCCAGCAGCCGTCAAAACACTCAAAGACGTAACCAACTACCTGACAAGCGGCAAAAAAGCAGACCCAGCTAAATTCGCAGATTGGGTAACCATGAAAGCTCAAGGGGTTGGAAAGCAATGAGCGAGAAAAAAAGAGCCAGCTTAAAAGAATTAAGCCCCATTGACATTTACAAGCTTCTTCCGAAAACTAACTGCAAGGAATGCGGTCAAGACAACTGCATGGCGTTCGCGACAAAAATCGTTAACCGCGAAGTAGAAATCGACAGCTGCAAACCACTGTTCAAGCCCGAAAACGCGAAAGCCTACGCCAAACTCAAAGACCTGCTTAAGCCCGCCGTTAAGGAAGTCATCGTCGGCGTCGGCGACAAATCAAAGAAGCTCGGCGGCAAACTTGTCATGTACCGCCACGAGTTCACTTACAAGAACCCGACAGCTATCGCGATTGACGTGACCGACGAAATGCCAATGCAGGAAGTCGTCTCGCGTGTACAGTACACGGAGAACTTTAGCTTCGAATACATTGGTAACACGCTTAGGCTGGACATGATCGCGGTCAGATGCACTTCAGGAGACGCAGACAAATTCAAGGCAGTAGTCCAGAAAGTCGCGGAAACAACCAAACTTCCAATGATACTTTGCACCCTGAACCCCGTGATCGCTGAAGCAGGCTTAATGGCGGCGCCAAAGGCGAAACCGCTACTGTACGCGGCAACTCAAACCAACTGGAAAGACATGGCTGAACTTGCCCTAATGTACGAGTGCCCGCTAGTTGCTTCTGCACCAAACGACTTGAACACGCTGGTTTCCCTTGCAAAGACACTTATGGCTTACGGAGTAACCGACTTGGTTTTGGACCCAGGCACCTTCCCAAACGAAGGGTTACCTGACACAATCAACAACTTCACGATGCTGCGAAGGGCAGCATGCAAAGGCGGCGAAGAACTAGCAGGTTTCCCACTTATGGGCGTCCCGATGGTCGCTTGGAACGATAGCGCCTCGGCTGAAGACCTGCTGAAATGGCGTGAAGCATACTTAGCAGCAATGCTCATAGTTCGATACTCAGATGTGCTCGTGATGCACAGCGTAAGCGGCTGGTCACTTTTGCCAGATACAGTGCTGCGCCAGAACATCTACACTGACCCACGCAAACCCGTCGCGGTCGCCCCAGGACTCAAAGTGTTCGGGACACCAGACGAGAACTCGCCAGTAATGTTCACCACAAACTTTGCCCTAACCTACTACACCGTCGCCTCAGACCTCGAAAGCAGCAAAATCAACGCCTACCTAATCGTCGTTGAAACAGAGGGCTCAGCCATCGACAGCGGAGTCGCAGGACGAAAACTAACCGCGGAACGAGTAGCCGACGCAATCAAAGCCTCAGGCATCGAAAGCAAAGTCAAACACCGAAAACTCATAATCCCAGGCAAAGCATCACGAATCAGCGGCGAAATCGAAGAACTCAGCGGCTGGAAAGTACTGGTCGGACCAAGAGACAGCAGCGAAATACCCAAATATCTCATAGAGAAATGGCAACCATAAGCCATCCACTCTTCTCACTTTATTTGTTACAACTTTATTTTGCGGACTCTTTCTTAATCAAGATATCAAAATGCTTTTCATAAGAGATTTAAGTGCATGTTGAGTGTAACTCCAATAGCACAGGTATCTGGTGGTTTGAATGGAAGAGTTGCTTGATAGGATAACTGTCGATCCTGATGTTCTCGTTGGAAAGCCCGTTATTAGAGGAACCCGCATTCCTGTTTACCTCATCGTAGAGTTTGTAGCTAACGGGATGACAAATAAAGAAATACTAAAAGAATACCCGCGGCTAAGAGAAGAGGACATCAAGGCAGCGCTAATTTATGCTTCTAAACTTGTAGAAAGCGAAGTCACTGTCACTATCTAAAAAGAAGAACTGAGTAATTGACGCAAACAATTATAGTTGACGAAAATATCCCCCAAAGCGTCGCTAAATATCTTAACACGAAGGGCATAAAGACTTTTAGCATTTCCGACGATTTCCTGAAAAGCGCAAAAGACTCAGTCATAGCTTCGTACGCATCAGAAAAAGGAATGCAGATATTGACGCTAGATTCTGACTTTGCTCAGTTGTATCACAACGTCTTCAGGGGCAGGATTACCGTTTTACTTGTGAAAGCAAATCCAACAACCGCCGAAAACATAATCGATATTCTTGATGCAGCGCTAAATAAAATAAGAAAAACTGAAACCCCAAACAAGCTTGTCATAATCACAAAAAAGAGAATTAGAATAGTTTCTTAACATCTGTCTCTCAGAGAATGGCAGCCATAAGCAATCCGCTCTCTTATTTTTGGTTTTTCACTTAATGTTTTTAGAGAAAAAATCTGTTGCTTACAGGGTGTAAGTACATGCGGGACGTAAGTTCTCAAGATAAAGCCTCAGGCATGAACAGTAAAATTCGCATTTCAAGCATGGTAGACCACGGGGTAGATGTTGCGTACGTCTGGGATTCTTCAGGGGTGCTGTTTGTCTGTCTATTTGGCTCTTCTAGATGCTTCTATTTGGATCATCTAGAAAACCGTAGGGGTAGCTGGGACAAGAAAAGAAAAATGACCCTATAGGGGTCCCTACTATTTGTGGCATAATTCAACCACAAAAAGCGCTTCTCAAATTCATCTTTGCTTTAAACCTTAAAGTGTTAAAAAAGCCATTGTTTTGACTTAAATATGTACTAAAAGCTGATAAACCCCTTCATGCACTACTCCCCCATTCAAGGGTAGAAGGGACGAAAGATAGGCTGCGGTATCTTCGGAGCAAAAAACTTTGAAAACCAAACGGTCTTTCCATACGTTTATTGGGGTCTCCGCGCCCAAAACCATCGAGGACACCAATCACACGGCTTCCTCACGTACGACAACAAGCAGTTTCATGTTTACAAAAGCTTGGATCTGGTTCCCCGCCTGAAAAACGAGGCTATCCACGAATGGTTCGACCGCCTGCCCGGTTCCGTAGGCATCGGCAACGTGCGTTACACCACGTCGGGCAAATGCGATGACGCCTCAATCATCGAGGGCACGCAGCCAGTAGCCGCTTCCGCAGGCGGGATAAAGATTGCGTTGTCGTTTAACGGCAACATCGTTAACACTCTGCCCCTGAAAAAGGAAATGAGCGAAAACTTCTCAGACTTCTACTTCAACTGCGACTCAGACGTGGTCTGCCACAAGCTGCTCCTCGGGCTGAAACAGGGCAAAGACCTGGCGTCTGCGGTGCGCTCTGTCATGGAAAGCCTCGACGGCGCGTTCTCCGTGACGGGCTTAACGGGCGACGGCGACTTTTTCGCCTTCAAAGACCCGCGTGGAATAAAACCCCTCTGCGCAGGGCACGACCCCCAAGGGGCAACCTACGCTTTTTGCTCTGAAACCGTCGGGTTAGACATGAACAGTTTCGTCAGGGACTTTGAATTGAATCCTGGCGAGCTGGTCACGGCTTCAAAAGACGGCTTCAAACGCACACAAATCATCCAAAATCCCCATCCAGCCTTCTGCGCTTTCGAGTACGCCTACTTCGCGAGGCCCGACTCAAGGTTTGACGGCAAGTACGTTTATGAAATCCGCGAGGACTTCGGAAGAAACATCGTTAAAGAGTATCCAGACGTGGTGAAGGACGCTGACATCATCATGTCGGTGCCTGAGACAGGCGATGACCCAGCCATGGGCGTCCATGAGGCGTCAGGTTTACGGTGGGAACGCGCTTCAAGAAGGCACCGCTACGTAACCGAACGCGCCTTCATCCTTCTTAACACCGAGCGTTTCTCGACCATTGACAAGAAAATCAACATCTTAGGCTCCAAAGTAGACGGCAAACGCGTCATAATAACTGAGGACAGCATAGTCCGAGGCGACACCACAAAAGTAATCATAGACAAGCTCCGCAGGGCAGGAGCCAAAAAAGTCTACGTCTTCGTCACGTTCCCAAGAATCATCGGTCCATGCTTCTACGGCATCGACATGTCAACTTACGGGCAACTCGTCGGCTCAAAACACGACGCAGACGGAATCGCCAAAATCATCGGCGCAGACGGGGTATGCTACCAGTCAATTGGAGAGCTGGTGAAAGCGACAGGTCAAACCGAAAATGAACTCTGCATGGCCTGCATCACAGGCAAGTACCCGACGCCCTGCGCTCAAAAGATGGCTGACGCCATGAAAAAGAGGTTCCTTGAAGGCTACGAGGAAAAATCAAGAATCTACGAGACTGAGGACGTTCAGCCGTAAGAACGGCAGCAAAAACATTAAGCCTGCCCTTAACCTCTCGCAGTAACCTGGTGATGTCTTATGGAGAAAATAGGTGTACTCGTCGTTTCCTACGGCGCAAGAGAAGTCGCGATGGCTGACGCGCTTCTGCAGAGCAAACGCTACCAAGTGGAACTCTACGTCGCCGACAAGCAGCGCAACCCCTTCAACGCGGAAAAAGCCGCAAAACATGCTGTCATACCAAGCCTTGACGTGGGAGAAATCTGCAAGTTCGCCGAAGCCTACAAGGAAAAAATCGACTTCGCCTTGGTCGGGTCAGAAAAACCCATAATCGAAGGCGTCCGAGACCAAGTTGAGAAACGCACAGGCATCCCCGTCATCTGCCCCAAGCAACAATATGCCATCGAAGTCAGCAAAGTTGAGCAACGCCAGCTTTTCGACGAGATTGCGCCAGAAGCGAACCCGCGCTTCAAAGTTTTCAACCCAGCCGACTACGCGAACAAATTAGACGTTAAACCTGCCGTTTACAGCTGGCTAGACGAACTTGACAATCAAGCCGTCGTGAAGCCTGATAAGCCAGCCCTTGGAAAAGGCGTAGGCGTTTGGGGCGACCACTTCGCCAACCGAGAAGAACTTTTTGAGCATTTCATGTCCAACTTCCAGTACGGCAGCGTCATAATCGAAGAAAAAATCGACGGAGAAGAATCCAGCTTTATGGCTTTCTGCGACGGCAAACACTTCGTGCCGCTGCCTGACACGCGGGACTACAAACGCGCCTTCGACGACGATCGAGGCCCAAACACGGGCGGCATGGGCTCATACAAAGACGCAGACGACAAGCTGCCCTTCTTAACGGCGGCTGAACGAGAGGCGGAGCTGGCTTTGGCGAACAAGATTTTCAACGGGTGGAGCGCCAAAATCAAAGATTACTCCGCGCTTAGGGGCGTGCCCCTGTATCTTGCCTTCATGCACACGGGGCACGGAATCAAAGTTCTCGAGAACAACAGTCGCCCAGGCGACCCAGAAATAATCAACCTTCTCGCGTTGATCCAGGACGATTTTGTCGACGTCTGCCTCAAAATGATTGAAGGAAACCTGACAAGCATCAAACTGGAAAAGGCTGCGTCTGTCTTGACCTACAAGGTGCCACTTGACTACGGCGGCTACGCAGAAGTCTTCCCGAAAAAAGCGGACAAGACGGCGGTTAACACTCCAGTTGACCTCTCAAAAGCCTATGCGCTGACAAAGAAGTACGGCAGCCGCATCCGCATTTACCCTGGCTCAATGGAAACAAGAGACGGCAAAAACTACGCGCTCAAATCGCGTGCGGTGGGCGTTTTAGGCATCGGCGAAAGCATCGAAGAGGCACGCAGCATAAGCCTGGAAGGAACCAAAGCCATCAGTGGCGGCGCCTTGTGGAGTCGAACAGACGTTGCCTCAAGACAGCATATCGCGAAGAGCGTAAGTCACATGGAAAACCTGAGGCGCAGCGTGTGAAGCGCATCTTTATATCCGACTGTGAGGGACCGATCAGCAAGAACGACAACGCCTTCGAGTTAGCTTCAAACTTCATTCCCAACGGTGACAAACTTTTCGTAAACGTAAGCAGGTACGACGATGTTTTGGCGGATGTTCTGCACAAGCCCGGTTACTCTGCAGGCGCCACGTTGAAGCTCATCTTGCCCTTCTTTAAGGCGTACGGCGTCACCGACAGGCAGATGGAAGAGTACTCAGCCAACAACATAGTCCTAATCACTGACAGCCAAACAACCCTTAGGCACGTGCAATCCATTGCCGACGCCTTCATCGTCAGCACAAGCTACGAACACTACATCAAAGCCCTCTGCAAAACCGTGAGCTTTCCTTTCAAGAACACGTACTGCACCAAAGTAAGCCTCGACAAGACCGCCATCTCCCCGCAGGAAAAAGAGCGCTTAAGAACCATAGCCCAAGAAATCGCGCTGATGCACAAAGTTGACATTCCGAAGGCGGCAAAGGCGCTTGAAGATTTTTCCGAAAGCGACCAAGCGGTCATTCAACGTTTAGACGAGATATTCTGGAGCGAAATTCCAAAGATGTTTGTCGGAAAATTCCTCGTTGACGTGGTGACGGTCGGTGGAGAACAGAAGGCTGAGGCAATCCGCGATGCGGTTCGACGTTCAGGCGCGGATTTGGCGGGTGTCATGTATGTGGGGGACAGCATCACCGACGCGGAAGCCTTCAAACTCGTGCGTGCTAACGGCGGATTAACGGTTTCTTTTAACGGCAACGGATACGCGGTTAGGACCGCTGAAGTCGCCATATTATCGGAGAGCAGTCTCGTCACCGCCGTGGTTGCGGACTTGTTCTGCAGGTTCGGGAAAGAAAAAGCGGTAAGCACGGTTCAAGAGTGGGGTTTTGAAACGCTCAAAAACAGCGGTGTTGACTCTTCACTGCTTAAACAGCTTTCACAACTTTGCCCTGACGTGTTGCCTAAAGTTGAAATAGTGACGCCTCAAAATATGGAGGCGTTGGCAAAGGAAAGCAGCGAGTTCAGAGGGAAAGTGCGGGGAGTTGTGGGGAGGCTCGGGTAAAATGGTGAAGGCGGAAATCGAGGACACGTACGCTGAAGCTTTCACTGGACTCTTTTGCCGCGTAATCGTGACCGCCGACGACGAGGAAACCCTTCGTAAGGCTGCTGCGGATTCTACGGCAACCCCATCGGTCGTTATCGGCAGGACAGAAGGCGGAATCGAAAAGTACCTTACCCAAAAAGAAACCCCTGACCAGCGCTTAGGCGCGTTGCTTCAGTTCTGGGGCGAAATTAACCCGAAGAAAACCTTTGAGCAGTCGCTCAAGAAGTTTGAATCTGAGCTTTCCTACCGCATCCGCCAAGACATTCTTGTTAAGCCTTTCACCGCCGTCTACGACGCCCTGCCAGACGCTGAGGGCAAACTGGACATGATGGAGACTGTTGGACACTGCGGCGACGGGTACGAGTGGATTGAAAAACGCCGTGGCAGAGAGGTCATAGTTGTCCCCTTGATGGTTCCCGACTTCGTTATTGAACGGTGTTTAGGCTACGCGCGTGGCGTTATGGGAGGCAACTTTTGGGTTATGTGCAAAACCAAGCAAGCCATGAAACAGGCGGGAAAGAAGGCTTTAGCCGCAGTCCACACGGTGCTCGGAGTCGTGACACCTTTTGACGTTTGCTCCGCAGGCTCTAAACCCGAAACCCATTTTCCAAAGATCGGTCCAACCACCAATCACCTGTACTGCCCGTCGCTTAAGGCGCGGTTAGGCACGGAATCCCATGTTCCCGACGGCGTAGGTTACATAGCTGAAATAGTCATTGACGGGGTTTCTTTGGAAGCGGTCAAAAAAGCAACTAAAGCGGGAATCCAAGCGGTACGGGACATTGACGGGGTCGTGAGGGTTTCCGCTGGCAATTACGGTGGCAAACTGGGCGACTACAAAATAAGTTTGCGGGAGTTGTTTCCATGACAAAGTTTGATGTTGTCGGCTTTGGCGCGCTTAACGTTGACATGCTCCTCAAAGTCGATAGGCTTGCAGGCGCGGAGGAAGAAAGTTTTATTGCGGATTACGCTGAGGCTTGCGGCGGCTCAGCTGCGAACACCATGGTTGGGCTGGCGAGGCTCGGGTGTAAAGTCGGGTTCATAGGAAAAGTGGCGAACGACCGTGAAGGCAAACTGCAAATTGACTGTTTTAACAGTGAAGGCGTTGACACGGGCGGCATCATTCAGGCAAAGCATGGGAAAAGCGGTTCAGTTTTGGGCTTCGTGGACAAGAAAGGCGCAAGAGCCCTGTACATTAACCCAGGCGTTAATGACACAATTGAGCCTCGGGAAATAAATTACGGTTACACCTTGGAAACGAAATTTCTGCATTACTCATCTTTTGTTGGAGAAAAATCTCTTCGTGCGCAAAAAAAGCTCTTAGGTGCCCTGCACAGCGATGTTAAAATCAGCTTTGACCCAGGTTCAGTTTATGCACAGAAAGGTTTTGCCGCAATAGAACCGATAATTCGCAGTTCTTATGTTTTGATGCCTAACGCTGGTGAACTTGAACTTTTAACTGGAGAAGCTGATGTCCCCAGAGGCGCCGATTTGATGCTTGATGCAGGCGTCAAAATCGTCGCAGTTAAGCTCGGCGACAGGGGCTGCTACGTCACTGACGGGCAGGAACGGCTGAAAATCGAGCCTTTCAAAGTTAAAGTCGTCGACACAACCGGGGCAGGGGACGCTTTCTGCGCGGGATTCCTCTACGGCTTAATCAACGACAAAAGTCTCCAAGAATGCGGGCGACTGGGAAATTTCGTCGCTTCAAGATGCGTCATGCAGATGGGTGCGCGTGCAGGTTTGCCTTACGCTAAAGATTTAGTGGCATTTCTTGGTTAGGTTGTCGATGATGCTTTGGAAGATTAGTTTTCCGTCGCCGTACTGCGTCATCTGCTGTTGCCTTGTCCAGTCAGGCTGCTGCCACCAGTACATCGCCCTCTCCGGGTGAGGCATAAGCCCGAAGACGTTTCCTTCCCTATTGCACAGGCCCGCGATGTCGAAGGTTGAGCCGTTCGGGTTGACTGGGTACTTGCCGTCCGCTACGTCGCCGTTTTTGTCGCAGTAGCGGAAAACCACCATGTCTTTATCAGCCAGTTCCGCAAGCAACTCCCTCTCTTTCTCTTTTGGGAAAAGCAGTCTGCCTTCCCCGTGAGCAATGGGCATCCTCAGCACTTTTCCAGCGGGGATTTTGTTTGTGAACGCGCATTTTCCACGGTTTTCATGCTTCAGGTAAACCCACTGGCACTTGAAGCCTGCAGGTTCATTGTTGGTTAACGTGGCTTCTGGGTAAGTGCTCACGCCTTTGAAGCCTGGCAGCAAACCGTACTCAACCATTATTTGGAAGCCGTTGCATATGCCCAGAATGGGTCTGCCTTCGTCGATGAATTTTTCCATTTCCTTGCCGAGCTTGGCGCTGAGGTGCCTCGCGAAAATCACGCCTGAACGCACATAGTCGCCAAACGAGAAGCCGCCTGGAAAAACCAGAACCTGATAATCCAGCAAACTGTGAAGTTTCGCCAGTTCGTTAACCTGCAAGACGTCCGCTTGGATGCCTAGCTCCTGAAAAGCCCGCTGGGTCTCAGCGTCACAGTTGGTTCCGCCGACACGCATCACGCAAACTTTGATTTCTTCCTGCTCCATCTTAGGAACCTCCACTCAACGTTTTCTTCCAGCTGCCCCGCAGCTCTGCAAGCGAAGCGTCGACAGCGATTTTTCCTTTTAACCCGTTAATGACTAGACGTTGGTCTTCGGTTACCCTGCCAATTTGGGCGCAGGGCTTGCCTTTCATTAGAAGTTCAAAGTCCCGCTTATCCTGCTCTGGCACTTCCAGCAGGAAACGGCTGTTCGACTCGGAAAACAACACAAAATCATCGCGCTCCACTCCTTTAGCGGGCACTTTGCATAAATCCAGCTGCAAACCGTAGCCGCCAGCAAACGCCATCTCCGCCGCCGCCACCGCCAACCCTCCTTCCGAGAGGTCGTGGCATGACCTGATTAAGCCCGAGTCTATGGCTTTAGTTACTGTTCTGAACGTGCGTTTGGCTTTGGCGCCTTTAACTTTTGGAACGCTTGCGCCCAAGTAGCCTTTAAGCCTGTAGTATTCTGAACCGCCAAGCTCGCTGAAGGTTTCGCCAGCGACGTAGAGCAGGTTGCCTGGCGCTTTCAAATCCATCGAAGTGACAAATTGGATGTTTGGAATTATGCCCACAGCGGTTATCAGCAGTGTCGGCGTGACTGGTCCCATCGGAGACTCGTTGTAGAGGCTGTCTTTTCCCGAGATAAACGGCGTCTTGAACGCCACGGCAAAGTCGTAGCATGCTTGGCAGGCTCTCACCAAAGTGCCTAGACGCTCTGGCTTCTCAGGGTTGCCCCATGTGAAGTTGTCCAGCAGCGCTATTCTTCTTCCGCCCACGGAGATGTTGTTGCGTACCGCTTCGTCAATGGCTGAAGCCGCCATCCAGTACGCGTCGATCTTGCCGTAGTTCGGGTTCATTCCGCATGAAATTGCTAAGCCTTTCCAAGAGTCGTCAAGAGGTTTGAGCACGGCGGCATCGTTTGGACCGGCATACTCGCCTTGCAGGGGTTTAAGCGTCGTGTTTCCCTTTACCTCATGATCGTATGTTCGTATGACGCTTTCTTTGCTGGCGATGTTTGGCGCCCCAAGCAGCTGAAGCAGGGTTTCAGTCAGGTTTTTTGGCTCTGGAAACTCGGGTTCAACGAAGTTTTGTCTTTCAAGTGTCGCTGTCTTCGTGCTTTTGCACGGATTAAACAGGAAATCCATGTCCATGTCAGCAACTTTTTCCCCGTTGAAATCAAGCTCAAGCCGACGCAAAGGGGTGAGTTTGCCTATCGCTGTGGCTTCTACGTCTTCTTTTGCGAAAATCGCCATCACTCGCTCCAAGTTCTCAGGCGGCACGGTTATGAGCATTCTTTCCTGTGATTCAGAAATGTAAATCTCCCACGGCGCTACACCTTGATACTTGAGCGGCACCCTGTCAAGTTCAATCGTTACTCCACACCCGAATCTTTCAGCTGTTTCTCCAACAGCAGAGGATAAACCCCCGCCGCCAAGGTCAGTCGTCGCCGACGCAAGCTGCAGGTCGCGGATTTCAATTATTGCCCGTTTGACTTTCTCCTCTTCGATTGGATCGGCGATTTGCACGGCTGGACGGGAAATCTCCTCCGACTTCTCGGTTAATTCCGCAGAGGCGAAGGTAACGCCGTGTATGCCATCGCGTCCAGTTTTTCCACCTGCCAGAACAACGATGTGCCCTGGCTTGGCGTTTTTTGTGAACTTGTCAAGTGGCAAGATTCCTATGCATCCGCAGTAAACGGTGACGTTGCCCGTGTAGCTTTCATCAAAGTAAATTGCCCCGTTCACGGTTGGGATGCCCATGTTGTTTCCGTAGGCGCTGATGCCCGCCGTGACGCCCATGTAAACGTATTTTGGGTGTTTCACGCCCGCGGGAAGCTTGTTGTAATCGTAATCCAGCGGTCCGAAGCCTAAAACGTCCGTGCAGGCGATCGGGTCAGCCCACACGCCGAGGATGTCTCTGATTACGCCGCCGACGCCTGTGGCTGCTCCGCCGAATGGTTCCACAGCGGACGGGTGGTTGTGCGTTTCAACTTTTGCTGCTATGCCGTAGCCCCTGTCGAATCGGACGATGCCTGCGTTGTCTTCGAATACGCTGAAGCACCATGGCGGGTTGATTTGTTTGGTGGCTTTTGCGACGTAGGTTTTGAAGAGGCTGTCGATTTCTTTGCCGTCGAAGAAGATTTTTCCTTTGAAAGTCTTGTGGCAGCAGTGTTCTGACCAGGTTTGGCTGATGGTTTGCAGTTCAACGTCGGTCGGGTTTCTGCCTTCACGTTTGAAGTACGCTCGGATGCTCTTCAACTCTTCAAGGCTTAAGCCTAAGGCTAGCTCGTCGCTGGCTTCGGCGAGTTGCTGCTCGCTGGCTTCGGCTAAGGCTACCTCGTACAGCAGATAGCCCGCTTTGCGTGGGACGTAGAGGTTGGCGTTCTTAGCGTTCATTGCTGCGCCTCAAGGGTCACCGTGTAATTGTCTTTGGTCGGGTTTGCCAGAAGGCGCTTGCACATTTCTTCCGCCTTTGCCTTTGCCTCTTTAGGTGTTGCTGCGTCAAGCGTCACAGTGTAGACTTTGCTCACGTCTACGGCTTCCACCTTGTAGCCGAGTTCCTTCAGTAAACGGGCTGTTGTTTCCCCTTCAGGGTTGCTGTGCCCTGGCTTTAGGCTGACTTCGATTTTGGCTTGGTATTTCATAAATCCTTTAAATTATCCTACAGGATTTAAACGCTTTCGACATAAAAAAAGCAAAACTTTACGTTAAAACCAGCCTTTTATTTTGGTACTCTATTACCACCGTTTGCTTGTCCGTCACTTTGCCTATCAATTCAGGCTGTGCACCTTGCCGTTCCAGCGTGCTCATGGCTTTATCAACCTCCGCTCTGCCGACAATTATGCCGAAGCCCCATCCCATGTTGAAAGTTTTGAACATCTCCTCATCAGAAATGCTGTAGCCCAGTTCCAGAGCGGTTTTTTGGATTAACCCAAATATGGGTTGAGGTTTGAAGTTTGTGAATTTAAATCCTATTCCAGGCGAAAAATTGGCAAGGTTGCCAAATTTCATGTAAGCGTCGCCCGTTATGTGAACCGCGGCTTTAACCTTAACCTGCTTGGCTACTTTGAGAAGCGGTTTAACGTAGATTTTTGTGGGCTTCAGCGCCTCAAGAACGATCTCCGTGTCGAAGCCGTCGGGGATGTCGTTGGGTTCGTATTTTCCGCCCCACAGCTTAAAGAGAATCTTTCGCACCATCGTCAAGCCGTTGCTGTGTACCCCGCTGCTTGCCAAGCCTATTATTGGGTCTTCGGGCTTGATGTTTTCGCCCGTGATGATCTCCTGCCTTTCAACGGTGCCGACCGACGTAACCACCATGTCAAAACCGACCCTTTGAGCCAAGCCCTTTATTATCTCCGCCACGTCGCCCGTTTCGCCTCCCGTGACTGGGCACTCGGCGTCGGCGGCGCCTTGAATTATCCCCTTCAGGAGTTCTCTGACAAGCTTAGGTTTGCTGGCTTGCACGTGGATGTTGTCGGCTATGGAGAGTGGTCTGGCTCCTGAACGTATCACGTCGTTGACCGCCATCGCCACGGCGTCCACGCCTATTGTGTCGTACTTGTCGGCTAGCTGCGCGAGCAGCACTTTGGTGCCAACGCCTTCGATGACAAGGTCCAGGAAGGTGTTTTCTCCCACTGGGAAGATGTTGCCGTATGGGAGCCTCATGACGTTTCCGAAGTGGCTGTGTTTGTAGGTCTCCGTAAGTTTTTTAAGCGCCTTTTTGGATTCGACGCGTTGCTCCCGGTTTACTCCTGCGTCCGTGTATGTGTAGTTTTTAGGCAAGCTGCTTCTCCTCGCGTATTCTTTCTGACACGTTAAAGATAACGATTGTGCTTGCTTTTTCGCTGAGGCTACTTTTTTTTGGTTTTTTGCTGGATTAATTCAAGTTCTTGAGGCTTAACTGGCTTCTCCAAAAACGATCCGCTTGTCATGATGTTTTTTGTCAGCCTTCACTTAAAAAACTGTTATTCCAAAAAATGGAATACGCAAACAAGAACTAATGTGTTGCCCCGCTTTCTTTGTTTCGGGGTTGTGTTTTTTAAGTTGAGGCTTTTGTCCTGAGAAAAGCCGTGGTTTTCCGCCTCAGCGCGACCCATTTTTACATTGGAATTTTGATGTAAATACTAGACCCCCTCCCCTCGGTCGATGGTTTTGGGAAGGACTCAATTCTGGTTGGCTTTTTGGTTTAGAGCCGAAATTAAGCTGAAAAGATTTCTTGTTCTCACGCAGAAGACAAAGAACTAGCCGAAAAAACAGGTATAAACCCATTGATACCTGATTCGCGGCATCTGTTCCTTGCGACAGGTCGCACAAGTCAGGGTTTGTTTTGGGTTGATTTGTTGGTTTAGGCTTGGCTTCAGCTTTTTCATTGCGACTTCCGCATGGGCAGAATGCGACTTTCCATGTTGACTCCTTGTTAGCGGCATTGTCGGTTATGGGCGAATCGGGTTTCGGGTTCGGTGGGTTTTGGAGCCGTAATGGAAGGATTCGAGGTTTTCACGGCTGCTGCTTTTGGGATGGGCGGCTGCGGTGTCCCTGCGGCGCGTAGCAGAGAGTCATTCTTTATATTTTAGCCATCAATTTCAATTACTGCATCCCGCGCGGTCGTAGTCTAGCTTGGTTAGGACATCAGGTTCCCAACCTGACAACCCGGGTTCAAATCCCGGTGACCGCACCATCATGCTACACACTAAAGAACGGTAAACCGTCTGGTTTGATTTGTGCCGTCTGTACCAGTTCTTACCGACACTTTTGAGTTTTCAGACGCGGCATTCTTTTGGGCTTTGATTCTTTGCTTTTTGTTCCTAACCTGTTTTGCAACTACCGCTATTAGGATAATGACTCCGACGACAACCAACACCACCACCGTTAGCTGAACCCATTGGCGACTTAAGGCAACGTTTGATTGATTTGAGTTGCCCAAAACGATTATTTGATAGTCAACTGAACCGATGTATATTTTTCCGTCCGCGACCGCGGGGGAAGAAGCCAAGTAATCACCAAAACGAGGATTGCTTGATTGAAGACGGAAAGTCCACAACGTATTGCCGTCCGAGCAATTAAGCGCGTACAGGTTCCCATCGGTAGAACAAACTAAAACCATACCGCCAACAACAATTGGAGAAGCCTGCACCCCTTTATCAATACCACCGCCAGCCTCAGCTATTTTGCTGCTCCAGACTTTTTCGCCGCTGTAAGCATTAATTGCATATACATTTCCGTCGTAAGCGCCTATGTACACAATTCCGTTGGCAACTGCGGGGTAAGATGAACTGCCTAGATATGGTGCATCAACAGCGTAATTCCATACGGGTTTACCCGTGGAATCGTTGAAACAGTAGAGAACAGCGTTGACTTTTACGTAGACGAAGCCAGAAGAGACGGCGGGGGAAAAGCTAACTGGCGTGGGAGACGGAAACTCCCATGTTTGAGTGCCGGTGGAGGCGTTTAGGGCAACGAAGTTGTCTTCTGTCCCGAAGTAAAGGCAGCCGTCTGCTACTGCAGGTGAGTCGTACACGTAGCTGTAGTTTGCGCTTTTCCAAATTAGATTGCCCGAAGCAATGTTGTAGTCTACTAGACAGCCTTCGTTCATCCCGTAGAAGTATCCGTCGCCAACCGCAAGGATTGTGGCGTTAAAAATGGAGGAAGAACCAGTTAGTGTGGCTCCAGTAGAAGCGTTGTAGGCGTGTATGCCGAAGGTTCCTGGTGTTACAGCGTAGATAATATCGTTTTCTATGAGTGGCGTAAATTCAACGCTGGTGTTAGCCCAAAGTAGTTTTCCAGTGTCTGCGTTGTAGGCGTTTGAGTCAATATACACGATGCCGTTAGCTACAACTGGCGAGGCAACGTAACTTCCGTAAGGCACACTCCACAAAACATGAGGCTTTGCAATTGGCACCGAACTGTTCGTTGCTCCTGTATGCTCGGGGTCATGTTGAACCATTGGCCAATCGTCTCCCATAGAGGCTATGTTTGTGCCTGTCGCTGGGGCGGGCAATGCTGAAACTGTTGAAAGTAAAAAAATAGCGGTAAACAGCAAGCCAGAGATTTTTCTCGAGACTTCCATAGCGGTCAGGGTGGTTGCTTCTTAATAAAAGGCTTCTCGTAAAGGTTTTTTTACTATTTTTAGTCAAGAAACCTTGACTGGACTGCTTCCGCTCAACACCGACTTTCCAAACTAATATACCCGGGTTCAAATCCCGGTGACCGCACCTGAAAACATCTCTCAGCAACACTCGGAAAAATGGAAAGATCCGTCTCGGATTCTCCCATTTTTGGGGTGTATTGACGAATTGTATCATCTTTCCGTATCTACAATTGACCCCTATAGGCTACTGTTGCACGCACACAAATCAGCGTTCACGGGCTCAGCCAACCAGCTTGTCTGCCTACATGGTTCAGAGAAAGATAAAAGAGCGACGTTTCGTTGCATGATTATAGGTGTTAAATCATACTTTCCGCTTACCTTATGGTTCCCGTCCCATCTTACGCTCAGCCGCAGTACGTGAGGTGCCCGAACTGCGGGTCACAGGTCACAGCGAACTCGAACTACTGCAACATCTGCGGCGAACCCCTGCATCAACCAGTTCTGCTTAAAATCTGCCCCCGATGCAGCAACCGCATTCCCGCAAGAGCCAAGTTCTGTCCTGAGTGTGGAAAAAAGCAGCCGGGCGTGATTGTCCAGCAGACGCTCACGGAGAAGGCGGTAGACCACCGCTAGCTTTTTTGCTTAAGTGTTTGCAGGGTTTACAGCAGGTGTATTAGGAAGATTAATCTATTTTTCATTGAGGCTGTTTTGACGTGTCAATGGATGCAGAAGACTTCAAAGTGCCATCGGGCAAAAAAGTCAGCTTGAAAGATTACGATTCAGGGTGGCTGCCCAAGTGGGCTAAAAAGGAGGAAGAGAAAGAGGGCAAGAAAGCAGTGAAGCAGCAGGCAATGGCTATTCTTGAAGGCAACCGGCAGAAGCTGGTTGAGATGCAGGAGCTTTTTTGGGCAAACGGCACTTATTCAATGCTTATTGTTCTGCAAGGTATGGATGCGGCTGGGAAAGACGGCACGATACGGCATGTGATGTCGGGGGTGAATCCTCAAGGCTGCCAAGTTACAGGCTTTAAAGCGCCATGCGAAGACGAGTTGATGCATGATTTTCTCTGGCGAAACGTGAAGGCTCTTCCAGAAAGGGGAATAATAGGCATTTTCAACCGCTCGTACTACGAAGACGTGCTTATAGTCAAGGTTCGCCCAGAGGTCCTGCAAAGGGAGAAGCTGCCGCAGGGGCAGGAAGGAAAACAATTATGGAATCAACGGTACGAGGACATAAACATGTTTGAACGCCACCTGACAAGGAACGGCACGGTTGTTTTGAAGTTCTTTCTTAACCTTTCAAAGAAGCGGCAGAAGCAGCGGCTGCTTAAGCGTCTGGAGAACCCTGACAAGTACTGGAAATTTTCGCTCAACGACCTCTCCGAACGTTCTAAATGGGACGATTATGCTGCAACGTACGAGGAGATGCTTAGCATGACGAGCACCGACTGGGCGCCATGGTACATCATTCCCGCAGACAAGAAATGGGTTGCCCACGCCTCAATCTCCGAAATCATCGTGTCTCAGATCAAGAAGCTCAACTTGAAATATCCAGTTTTAAGCAAAGACCAAGTTGCAGCTTTGGAAAAGGCGAAGGCTGAACTGGAAAAAGAATAAACCCACTTCCTATATGTTTACGGGCTAGGCACAACTGTGCAGTGGACGTCTAGTTGCTTTTTGAAGGCTTCATAGAACGCTTGCCTGTTCTGTATGACGCTCCATGCCTCGAAGCTGCAGTCTGACTCTGAGTAGAACGACAGCAACACTTGATCCTTGTTGACCTTGACGAATTCGGCTTTTTTAACCAGCCCAGTGTGGCTTCTGTCCAGCTTCTCTGCAAACCTGAGAAACGTTGAAAGAATGCCGACGCACTCCTTGGTTTTTTCATCTAATCCTGAAGCTTTCATGGCTTTTTTTGAAGGCAACTTTTTCCTGTGAAAACGCGCGATGTTGCCCATTATTTGGATTTCTTTGCGGTCAAAACCGAGAAGTTCAGCGTTGCAGATGATGTATTGGGAATGAAGCTGATGGTTGTTAAATGAGAGAAAGTCGCCGACGTCATGCAGGATGGCTGCGTATTTTAAGAGTTCTTTTTCGTCTTCTCCCAGGTTGTGTAACCCAATTTGCTTCGCGCTGTCAAAAAGTTGCGTTGCCAAAGAAGCCACTGCCTCTGAATGTTTCTCGTCAAAGTTGCAGGACCTACCCAAATGCAGAACGCTCCTGTTCCTCATCGGTGTCTTCTGGAGGTTTCGGAAGCCTTCAAAGTTCGACAGGTAATCAACCAGCATTCCATCCCGCAGTTCTCGGTGGCTAATGTTGATTTCTTCCAAGCCAAGCTCCTCCATAATTGCCTCCATTATGGCTGCCCCAGCAATTATGATGTCGGCTCGGTCAGGATTGACGGCGGGAAAGTTTCTTCTTTCTTCAAGCGACACGGAGCAAAGAATGGGCGCCAGTTTCTTCAGGTTCTTCCTCGATAACGTCGGGCTTTCTCCGTTGCCGTTCTTCTTGAAGAGTTTGCCTGCGATCTCCGCCAAGTTGATAACGGTGCCTGATGATCCCCATGCCAGCCGCACACCGTACTCTTGGACTTTTGCTTTAACCACTCGAGACTTGCTGCAAGCGTACTGCTTTATCTGCTTGTAAGTGTTAGCCGCCACGGGTCCAGTCCAGCCTTCCCCGATGAACTGCGCCGTAAGCCTGATAGCGCCTAACCTGAGACTGTTCACGTAGAAGCATTCATACTGGTTTCCGATGCAGATTTCGGTGCTGCCTCCGCCTAAATCTATGAAAACGGCTTTTTCTTCGCCGATGTCTATCCCGCTTGATACGCCGAGGCAAATCAAACGGGCTTCTTCCTCACCAGAAATCACTCTTACATTAAGCCCCGTTTCATTCTGAAGTTTTTGGAGGAACTCACTCTGGTTTTGAGCTTCCCGAATTGCCGACGTGCCAACCGCTATTATTTCGCTGGCACCGTAAGTTTTAGCCAACTCGACAAATTTTCCGCACACAAAGATGGCTCTTTCCATGGCTTCTGGCTTCAGCAAGTTGTCTTTGAACTCTTCTTCTCCTAAACGGACAACTTCCTTTTCTTGGCTAATGGTGGTGTAGGAGAAGTTAGGGTTTATTCTTACGACTAAAAGGCGCACGGCGTTGGTGCCGACGTCTATGAACCCCACTACTTTCTCAGAAGATTTCACTGTTGCTTCCATACCAGCACCAATTTCTTTGCAAAGACCGCTTCAAACAAGTCTTTCTTCTTATTAAAAGCGCGCTCTTCCTCTGTTGATTTAGTTTCACATAGGCATTCGGCAGTGATTTTTTTGGTGCCTAATCTGAATTTCAATGCTTTTACGTTTGACTCGTGAGTGTAATCTAAGCTGTCTGCCACTCGTAACAGGCTGGATAGAATCTTTATTACTTTTACGGTTTGACGGTCTAAACTTTTGAGGTTAAAGTGTTTTTGTTTGGGCAAGCCTTTCCGGTGATAACGAGCGATGCTTGCTACTATGCGCCTTTCCCTTGACGTGAAAGGCAATTTCAAATCGTTAAGGATGAGCCTTGCTGATTCCTTATGGTGCCCGCCACGCCCCTTTGACAAGCCTACGTCATGCATGATCGCGGCGCATTCAAGCCAGCATCTTTCCTTCCTGCCCAGATTGTGAACGCTGCCCAATTTGTCAAAGAACTCTAAAGACAGCTTGATTACCTGCTCGTAATGATCCGTGTCCCGCCAGTACCTCTTGGCAAACTCTCGAGCGTCTGCAACTAGTTCTTCGCAGTTTTCAGTTTCCGTCTTTTCTCTTGCGGCGTCCTCTTCGATTATTGCTTCAAGAGAAACGCCTCGAAGCAGCATCTGGGAAAAACTTTCAGGTAACGATTTTTTTCTTAATGCGTCCGCGGCGGCTTCGACGTCATAATCTAACCGAATCCACTCAACTTTGAAAGGATTAAACTTCAGCATCACGTAGGCTGCCTGCGGGTTTCCGTCGCCAGGTCTCCCCACGCTTCCTGGGTTGATGAAGGAGATGCCGTTTATCTGCCGCAGTAGCTGTTCATGCGAGTGTCCCACGATTATGACGTCAGCCTTAGAGGTTTCGGCAAGAATTTTCAGCCGCTCAACTGGCGTGTCCTTGTAAATGTGCTCTTCAATGTTCTCGGGGCTTCCATGAGTCACCAGCAGTTTTACGCCTGCGGCTTCAAGCCTGAGCTCCCGAGGCAAAGAATGGAGGTACTGCTGGCACGACTTTGCTAACTCTTTCTTGGTAAACTTGTAGGCAACCTTTTTTTCGCCTTTAGCGTCGGCTTTACCCTCGACGACTTCGGCATCGTAGTTCCCCAAGACGCTTAGAACGTTTTTTTCACATAATAGCTCAACAACCTCGTTTGGGTTTGCCCCGTACCCCACTGAGTCTCCTGCGTTGAGAAAAACGTCTGCGCCTCTTTCTTGAGCGTCTTGGATAACTGCCTCTAAGGCTTGAAGATTAGCGTGGACGTCGGATAAAACTGCGACTTTAACGTCGGGGTTTGCAAGGATTTGGTTTGTTTTTTCCTCAGTCAATGTTAATCCAGCCTTAACTGTTTCTCTGAGGTTTTCAAAAAAGTTTTCCTTTTTATTATCTTCCCAGAGTTGCACAAATCTTCTATAATGATCCGTTCTTTGATCCTTTATGAAGGCTAAAAAGTTCTTTATGGCTTGTTCAAACTTTGCCTGGTCCAATTTTCTGGCGTTTTTCGCTTTGGTTTCCTTCACAAACTTTGGAAGATATTCTATCCAAACCTCAAGGTCGTGCTTTTCGCCAAGTATGTCCTGATAAGCTTTTGCTGTTTCGATTTCGTTCTTAAGCTTGTTCTTGTACAACGGGGCGAAAAACTCCATGGTGTAACGCAGCTTCTTAGCGTTTATCCTCATTTCATGGTGCTTTTGGTTTGCGTTTTCCTCGTGGACGTACTTTTCAAGCGATTGGAAATCATCAAGTCTGAAGGATATGTGCCACCGAGCTTTTTCGAGCACTCGGTTTTGATCAAAACTTACATTTGCTTGCTCCGCAACCGTGTCTTTACAAAACATGCCCATATCTTCCAAAACGCCTGATGCCTTCAACTTGTCAATTCCGACGGTGACCAAAGGTTGAATGCTTTCTCTCTTGTCAAGACGGTTACGAAGCAGAATGTTGACCCATTTTTTTTCTGCTGGATTAACGTTTTTCAAGTATTTTTTGACAAAGGCAATTTGGACATCAAGATCCCTTGCCTCTCCAAGCAGCCGAGTGACTTTTTTTATTTCATTGTTCCATCTTTTGTATTTCTTGCGGGGAAGGCACGGTTGGAACAACGGCAGGGCTGCTCTGAGCTTGCGTGATGTGACGCGGGTTTTGTGGATGCATTCTATGTCCTCGTTCTGTATTACGCCGTCAATGTTCTCTTCGAACCCGCCAAGTAAATCAATAATCGTTTCACAGCCGAATTTGCAGTAGCTTGTGTCAGTTCGGCATTTTTGATTATTACTTGGGTCGTTCATTCCAGATGCCCCTGTTCTTGATAAGCCACGCTTGACTGTCAATGACCTCCTCTTCTCCCTGAGGTTTCACCCTCTCGTAAGTTCCATTCGGCATCAGTCTTCTCGCTTTCACGTTGTCGTGAAGATGAATTTTAAGCATGTTTTCAAGGAGGGCGCTGCGCATGAAGGGGTCAGGCACGGACAAGAGAACTTCGATTCTCTCGTTGAGGTTTCTAAACATCATGTCGGAGCTGCCGATAAGAACTTCGTCTTCCGTCTCGCCACGGAAGTAATAGATTCTTGCGTGCTCAAGGAACCGTCCGACGATGGATATTACCGAAATGTTGTCGCTGATTCCTGGAATTCCAGGTCTTAAGCAGCATAAGCCCCGCACGTTGAGGTCAACTTTTATTCCAGCCATTGACGCCCTGTACAGGGCTTGAATAATTTCGGTTTCTTCCAGATTGTTCAATTTAAAAGCCAGGTACCCTTTCCCAGTTTTCTGGTGGAAACTAATTTCCTTATCTATTCGCCGCAGAATTTCTTTCTTAAGCGTTTTCGGCGCTACAAGCAGGTTTTTGAACTCTTTTTCCTGAAGCCCGTTTATGATGATGCTGAAAAGCTCGTCAAGCTCCATTCCCACTTCAGCGTTCGCCGTTAAATAGCCGATGTCGGCGTAGATTTTCGCCGTCACCGAATTGTAGTTACCTGACCCGATGTGCGAGTACCTTATGTACCCACCGTTTTCTTTTTTAACTATCAGGCACAGTTTTGCGTGAACCTTAAAATTGGGAAAATTGTAGACGGCATTTATTCCGCCTTCTCTTAGCTTCGAAACAAGGCGGATGTTGTTTTCCTCGTCAAACTTGGCTTTCAACTCCACGATCGCCGTAACTTTCTTGCCTTGTTCCGCAGCCTCAACGAGCGCGTCAACGACTGGCGAGTTATGATCCATGCGGTACATGGTTATGCAGATTTCCAAGACATCTTTGTCCCGCGCGGCTTCTTTTAGCAGATTAATGAGTACGTCAAAACTGTCATACGGGTGATACAGGACGAAGTCTTGTTTGGATACGCTTGCGAGGATGCTTTTTTCCGAAGCAAGAAGGGGCGAGATGCATGGTTGGAAAGTCTTATCTTTAATGTCGGGACGATTTATCTTCAGCAACTGCCAAAGATCCACAAGTCCAAGCGGACCATCAAACTCGTAAGTGAGATAATCCTGCAAGCCTAACTCCGTGGCTATCGACTCTTTGATTACTGCAGGCACTTTTCTTTCAAATTCTAGCCTGCTCGGGAACCCAGTTTTCCTAGTTGACAAACTCTTTTTTACTGAATAGAGCAAGTCTGAGGATTCTTTCATTAAAATGGCTATTTCGCCATTCCGTGTAAGCCTAAACTGGTAAGCGGTGAGGTTTTTTTCGTTCGGGAAGATCAGATCCAGATTGTTCACCATCAAGTCTTCAACAAAAACGAAGTTGTACTCTACTTGCTGGCTGTAAACGCTCTTCGGAATTCTTATCAGCCTTCCGAACTCTTCGGTCGGGGCATCAACTAAGCAGTGGGCATCTTGTTTTGAGAAACCTGTCACGTACAGCGTTATGTGAAGGTTCTCGATTGATGCGTTGTCGAAGCCCTTTGTAATCTGGACAAAAGGAAGAATAGACTGCTTGAGGAACTCCCGCAAGTTTTCCTTGTCTTTTAAGCCTAAATCGTTGAATTTCCAAATGAAAATTTTTTCTTTTGCTAAAGCTGGAAGAAGCTCGTCTCGCCAGCAAGCCGCATGCTTCTTGATCAGCGGTAATATTTCTTTTCTTGTAGCTTCAATCTGTTCGCGGGCTGACATTCCATCCATCGATTTCTCTTCAGACCCCACCTTGATTTTCTTCATAAGCCTCGGGATTCGCGTCATGAAGAACTCGTCAAGGTTGCTCCCGCAGATAGCGATAAATTTGACTCTTTCCAGAAGGGGATGCCTCAGGTCTTGGGCTTCCTCAAGAACACGAACATTAAACCTTATCCAGCTGAGTTCTCTGTTGATGAAGTAGTTTGGATTGTCTAGTGGTTTTTTCTGGCTTGAGGCAGTTTTTGCGTCAGAATCAACGTTCGGGTCAGCCAAGTCCTTCGCCTAGCATGTTCTCAGGGGTCGCTGATTGATCAAGCATACTCTTTAACTATTAGGAATCGTGGTTTATCAACTAATCTAAAAACACTCTTAAATTGAAGCTTGAACCGTTGGTTTTCAGCGGTCTTGCTTTCTTGGTAGATCGTTAGCTTCTACGCATTTTGCTCTGCGAACTGTGAAAGTTTCATACTTGAAGAGTGGAATCTGTTTGTTCATGTTAACTGTCTCCTTGACCCTTCATAAGGAAAGACGTTGTGATTAAGGGCTCCGAAAATAGTCTATATAGTACTATATAGACTATATAGCTGTTATCTATATAGCAAAGGTTAAATTCCGCATCGAATTACTAAAACGCATGAATTCTTTAACTCTTAAAGAAAAAGGTTTTGCAGAATTTGTTCCTTTGAAAGGACTCCCCTTTTCCAGTCTTCCCTTCGATAAAGGCAGCGTCTTCGTTCTAGCAGACAGCACACTCACTGGAAAACCCACCTCAGACATACTGTACATTGGCAAATCAAAGAAACCGACAAAAAGAATCTTCGGCGGCTACTTAGCTGGGTACGGCGGAAAAACAACCCGGAAAATTAATTCAAAGCTGCTCGACGACGGCTTCATCGAAAAAGTCTCAGTCAGCTGGATGCTGAGTGAGGATCCGAAGTTGGCACAGCAAGAGTTGCTGGACAGCTTCAAAAAAGAACACGGCGAATACCCCGCTTGGAACGCCGCAAAGAAGCCTCAGCAGAATAGCAAGCCAGCCCCGGCAAAGGTTCCCAAAACACGACGCGCAAACAAAACCGCCAAGAGCGCTGCTCCTCAAAAACCCGCGGCTTAACGAGTCTTGCCTTTACCTCTTGAATAGTGCTGGATTAATTCAGTAGTTGACCATGGCAAACAGTCTTCAACTTTGTACCCTAATAGCTGCGCGTACCTGTGGATTAAACCTGCATTTTCAGCCTCTATCTCCATGAACTCAGGGATGTAGGCGTAGATGCCGAAGTAGCGGTCGATGTCAAAACGCACGTCGGTAAGCGTATAGCTGACCCGGTGTTTTTGCATGCTTTCCGTTACCGATAAACCGAGGTTTTCCAAGATCCGCTTCACCGTTTCCAGACTTGAGACTTCAACAGTGTACTCTTCCGCCGTTTTGGCTGTCTGGGTGACGTGAACTTTCTTGTAAGTCAATTCAGGCTTGTCTTGCTCCATTCTTAAGCGCAAGACGTCTTTCGCCTTGATTATTCTGCCGTCTTTGAAGTCAAAGAAGAAGGTTTGGATGTCGCCGTCGAAAACCTTTTTTGCACCCAGACCGATGAGAGTCTGCTCCACCTTTCTTCTGTCAATCTCGAGAATTTTGACTTCGACTTCCCGCATAAAACCCAATGAAGAGCAAGGAAGTTATAAACATGTTTACACTCAAAACCCGGGAGTTTCTCATGATCGAAATAACAGCTTTGCGCTCCCCTAACTTACCGAAAGCCCTCTAGCGGCACTGAAACGTTGACTTCAGCCAAAGTCCGCCCAAGCATAAAGAACAAAGAACTAAACCGAGTCAAAAGCGAGAACGCGTATGTCGCACTGGCAACGGAAAGGTTATTACTTTTAGAGTGAAATTACCGTATAGCGGAGAGACTAAAGTGCCCCTTGCGTTTATTATTGGAACAGCTGGTTCAGGCAAATCCCTGTTCACAGCAGCCTTCAGCGAATGGCTGAAAATGTCAAAACAAGACGTCGCCGTCGTTAACTTGGATCCTGGCGCGTTGAAGCTTCCTTACTCGCCTGATGTTGACGTGCGCAACTATGTTGACGTCGGCGACTTGATGGAAAAATACGGGTTGGGACCTAACGGCGCGTTGATTATGGCTGCGGATTTGATTGCTGACGAAATCGAAAACTTGACCCGTGACATCGAGGAGGCGCACGCTGACATCGTTTTGGTGGATACTCCTGGGCAGATGGAGTTGTTCGCTTTCAGGGCAAGCGGACCCTACATCGTTGACGAGTTGACTAAGGAGCCTAAGGCTTTGATTTACCTCTTTGACGCCGTCTTCTCAGCTAATCCAATGAATTATGTTTCAAACATGTTCCTTTCAGCCGCAGTTTATAACCGCTTCTTCCAGCCGCAGCTTCATGTTCTATCCAAAATCGATTTGCTGCCGAAAAAGGACGTGCAGGCCATTGCCTCTTGGTCAGCTAACACTAGATTATTGGAGGATGCGATTGAAGAGAAACTTGAAGGTACAAAACGCCTTTTCAGCCGCAACATGATGCAAGCCATCAACAAGCTTGGCTTACAATTTTTGTTGATGCCGCTTTCATCTAAAACAAACGAAGGCATGACTAACATTAACACGACGCTTGAACGAATCTTAAATCAAGGCGAAAAATACACAACTTAAGCGGAAAGCAGCGACCAGCTTGCTGCGAAAGCTCCCCGCTTGGCTCTCAAAGCTGTGTCGGCGCCGGCGATGATGATGACGTCGTTGTCTTCAGGCGTCAGTTCCTTAAGAATCAGGGTTGCCGCGTTCGGGTAATCTTTCTCGATGCGGTCGCTGACGGATTCAATTCGTAAGTGCCCATCCTTGAAAACGATGACCAAGGCTTTTTTTGCCCCGGCGATGATGGCTGCGTCCCTCTGGTCAATTCCTGACTTCACCTTGTCTCCGCTGTTCTTAACTAAAAAGGCAAAGTTAAACTCCGACGTGCTTAATTCTGACTTGGGGATTTCAACTCGTTTTGGGAAAACCAATTCAAACTGGCGCCAAGTTTCTAACCCTTTTTCTGTTAAGTTGCAGCCTTCTTTGCTGGTTTCAATCAATTCAGCGCTTCTGAGCCTGCTTATTATCGTGCGCACCGCCCCATCACCAACGTTAAGTTTCTTGGCAAGTTTGTTCCTGCCAAGAGGCTCCTGCGACAACAACTCCAGCGCGTAGAAAACATGGAAGACCGTAAAGCTTGTAGACGGTCCTGGAGCTTTTTTCCCCGCGATTTCCTGTATAAATTTCTTTAACGACGTAGCCATACTCTGCACTGCTGTAACATAGCGTTGACTAGGTTTTTATAATTTGTCAAAGACTTTGGCATCTTAGTCTTTGTAAGCGACAGCGGAGACCTCGAGAAGGGCGCCTGCTTTCAACTCGCAAGCCACTGTGGCGCGCGCGGGGAATTCGCCGTCAAAGTGCTTTGCGTATTCCGTGTTAAATTGGTCAAACAGGGTCATGGAGGAGAGGTACGCGACGGTTGAGACAACATCATTCATCGTGTAGTCTGCGGCTTCCAAGACGGCTTTTACGTTCTCCATAACCTGCCTCGTCTGTGCTGCCATGTCAGCGACAACTATTTTGCCTTCAACCGGATCAATCGGCAACTGTCCCGAAACAAAGAGAAACTTGCCTGCCTTCACCGCTTGCGCGTACGGACCCACGGGTTTTGGAGCATTTGCGCTGAACACTACTTTTTTCATCTTATCCCTCTCTTTGCTGTGCTGTCTTGGGGTTAAAATTGTTTTTTGCTATGCAGCATATTACTGGTTGGTTTTTTAATTGTCTGTTTGGTAGAAAGATTTTTAAGAAAAACGGCAAGTATCTTATGTTCCTATAACAACCTTGGATGGAAAGAGATTCCTATGAGAATAAACGGAAAATACTTGTTCACTTCTGAATCTGTTGGCGAAGGACACCCAGACAAAGTAGCCGACCAAATATCCGATAGCGTGCTCGACGCAATATTCACGAATGATCCCAAGGCGCATGTTGACTGCGAAACTCTCGTTATGCAGGGAACCGTAATGATTACGGGTCAAATCACCACTTGCACCTATGTGGACATCCCCAAAATCGTCCGCGGGACGCTCAAGGAAATTGGGTTTGACAACGCCAAAGACGGGCTGGACTGGGAAACCTGCGGCATCTTGGTTTCGTTGACGGCGCAGTCTCCCGACATTGCTATGGGTGTGACTGAATCGAAGGGTCATGAGCAAGGCGCAGGTGACCAAGGCATGGTTTTCGGCTACGCTTCCAACGAGACAAAGGAGCTTATGCCGCTGCCCATTATGCTGGCGCATAAACTTGTTAAGCGGTTGGCGGAGTGCAGAAAAACAAAGCTTATTCCATGCTTGCGTCCAGACTGCAAGTCACAAGTTACAGTTGAATACGTGAATGGCAAACCAAAATGCGTAAAAACCGTTGTCATCGCTGCACAGAATAACGGTACACTTGATGATGCAACTCTCAAAAAAGAAATCATTGAAAAAGTTATCAAAAACGTTATTCCCGCGAACATGCTGGCTGAAGACGTAAATTACGTTATCAACGGCACAGGAAGGTTCGTTATCGGCGGAACCCTTGCTGACTCAGGCTTAACAGGAAGAAAAATCATAGTCGACACATACGGCGGAGTTGGAAGCCACGGAGGCGGATGCTTCAGCGGCAAAGACCCCTCAAAAGTCGACCGTTCAGGCTGCTACATGGCAAGGTACATCGCCAAAAACATCGTTGCTGCCGGGATAGCTGACCAATGCGAAATCCAAATTTCATACGCCATCGGTGTCGCCCAGCCAATCTCCGTGCTGGTGAACACGTACGAAACTGGGAAGTTGCCGGATTCGAAGATTCTTGAGTTGATCAAGAAGTACTTTGACATGAGACCGAAAGCAATCATCGACCAACTCAACCTGCTGAGACCCATCTACAAGAAAACCGCATGCTTTGGGCACTTCGGACGAGAAGAACCAGACTTCACTTGGGAAAAAACCGACAAAGCCGGCGTTCTCAAAACGGAACTGGAAAACGCTAAAAAAGCGTAAACCAGAAAACCCATTTTCATTTTATTAAAAATCGCTTTTCAAAGATCGCTTTCCGCCGTTTTCTTCAACCAAGCGGGCAAGTTCATGCATGGCTTTTGTCAGCATTGCATCGGGTTTTTCTTCCTCTTTTGCCGCCGCGGTCAAGTGGATTTCGATGTGCGGTTTATTCTCTGCGCCCATGGGATGCGACTTGATGTAGACGCCTTTGTTGGCGCTCATAACCTTGTCGATTAGAGGCGCCAACTGCGACTCCATAATGTTCTCCAAAAACAAGCTTTTTTCGCAGAAAACCCTGTCACCCACGGCTTCCTTAAGCAGGGGCGCTATGGTCTCAGTAAAAATCGCCTCCATCTCCGTAGGCACACCTGGCAGCGCAAACAAAACCGTTCCCTCCAAATCCACGCGCACGCCCGGTGCAGTGCCGATTGGGTTGTTGACTGGCTCGGTTTTTTCTGGCAGAGTCGCCATTTTAACTCTGGCAGGAGTCATCTCACCCTGAGGTAGGTTTCTTTTTTTGGCGTATTCAACGTATCTAGCTTTTACCATCGCTAGGGCTTTCTCGTTGACTTCCAATTTGCGGTCAAACGCCTTCGCTACGCCTTCCAAAGTTTTGTCGTCAAAGGTTGGGCCTAACCCGCCGGAAGTAACGATAAACTGGGGTTTCCGCGCGACGGCTTCCCGTATTGCTTTGGCTATTTCGTCAACGACGTCTTGGACAACCGTTATGCGCTTGACGTTTACTCCGAGGTTCGTTGCTTGTTTTCCCATCCAGTAAGCGTTTGTGTTAACTGTTTTGCCGATTAGCAGCTCGTTGCCTACGCAGATTATTTCCATGTCCACCATCATGGTCTTCACCGTCTTTGTTTTAATTAAAATTAGGTTGTTTTCTTTTATACCGTTTGCTTGAGGCGTTTAATGCTTCATCACTCCGAAATGCCGCATTAAAGAGGAATGCGTTTTCAGCACAACGATGGAGCTGTTAAACTCTGTTGGAACAAAAATAGTCAAAGCTAAAGAAAAGGTCGGGTAGCCCTCTTCTAAACAGAATTATTTCTTTTTGCTGCTAAGATACCACTTGAGGTATTCTTTTCTGCGGTTTTGTTTCTGTTCTTCTTCTGTTTCTTCTGCTGGTCTGTTCTTATCTCGTAAATCATTGAGTTCCTGTTGTGTCATTTGCAACCCGCAGCTTTTGCAAATGTAGCGTTTGGTGCCTATTTCGTAATGGCATTCTCCGCCGCATTCAGGACAGTAAATCATCTACGTTCCTCTCACGGGCAATTTTATAGGTTAATCGCCGACGCAGACATATTAGTCTTCGCATAGACCGAGACAGTTTTAGCCAAAAAACCAGTGGAGTTCTCAAACTGGGCATAGACTTTGTCGCTGCTGTACCTGCCCGTGTCCCATCTCCTGCTCGATTTCCCGCAGAAGCAAAATCCGCTTGAACGTCGGCGGATGCATTGACAACAAGCTGTTAATTCGGTGCCACGGGCTTCTGGATTCCTTCTGCATCGCCAACTCTAACTCCCGCTCGCGCGCGCTTAGATGGCGTTAGGAATTTAGCCTTCCCAACAGTTGCTAAGCTTAGAGAAACTGAAAAAATAAAAGAGAAGATTTTAGATGGGGTAAGCTCCGCAGGTTTTGCAGAACTGGATTTTGGTTTTGATGTAGCTCTTGCACTTAGGGCATTGGATGGCTCCTTCGACCTTGGGGAAGACGTCTTTGGGTTTGCCGAACTTCTTTCGGAAGTGCTCGTAGTAAAGCAGTTGTTCCTTGTCTTGGATTTCAACGTCGTCTGCCTTCTTGATGGCTGCCTTTTTCTCCGCGAACTCCTTGTCGGTTATCATGTCGTTAAAGTACGTTCTGAGCGCTTCTGTTCCTGTTCCCTGCTCAAGCGGCGCCTTAGGTCTCCAGATGATGTCTTTCGGAATCACGTCCTCGTAAGCCTTGCGCAAAATCCACTTGCTGAACTTAACGCCGTCGTGAGTGTTTATCTTGAGCTTGATAGGCAGCTTCATTGCCCAATCCATGAATTCTGGGTCACGGTAAGGAGCCTTGATTTGCATTCCAAGAGACTCCGCCATCGGGAACGAGGAGAAACCCATCTCAGCCCACATCTCCTGCTGCTTCACTGCGAACTCCGCCTCGGACAGATGGAACTGCCACGGGTACCCGAAGAGCTCGTCGAGCGCGTCGCCCGTGAACACGGTTTTTATTCCTTTTGGCTTAAGCAGCGTCAAGCCGATGTATACGGGTAGGCTGTTTCTGATTTCCATGGGGTCGAATTTTTTGAGTGCTTCCACGACTTTGGGGTAGAACTTCATCACGTCTTCTTTGCCGAACTGGTAGGTCTCCTGCTTCAGATGCAAGAGCTCAACCATCCGCTTCACGTACTCAGTGTCCTTGGGGGCTCCGTGTTTGAATGCTAAGGTGAGGCATGGAATGTCAGGTTTGTACTTTACCGCTTCATAAGCGATTATTTGGGTGTCGGTTCCAGCTGAGAACAAGAAGCCGTCAGCCATGTTTCTCTTGACAACCTTGTTTACTAATGTTCTAACTTTTGGCAAAAGCTTGGTATATTCTGAAGGGTCTAGCGTCATACTTTATCCTCGCATTACATTGTTTTTCATTCAACAAGTATTTAAGTTTACCGTATGCATACAAAAGGCATGAAATAATAAACATCTGTGTTGAAAGTGACCAAAATACTGAACAGACGAGGCATATCACGAAACAAAATCTCCTGCCGCTTAAAACATCACATTTAAAAGTTAAAAAACTGACAGTCATAACCACACCCACAAAACCGCGGGAGAACCAAACTTTGAAGGCAAGTCTGCTCCACATGGAAATCCGCAACACACTGCAAGCCAACATAGCAGCAGCCAAGGCAGCAGTCGACAAAGCAGCCAAGCAAAAACCCGCCCTAATCGCTCTCCCCGAATATTTCACCGTCCCAAACTGCATGGCAGACTTCACCGACGCCCAAAAAATATCCCGCGAAACCTGCAAAGAAACCCTGCTTTTTCTCCAGGAAAAATCAAAACAGATCGGCGACATCTACCTTCTCGGCGGCTCGGTGCTTGAAGAAGACGGCG
>Ga0187852_1000041_pt1 | contig 116891 bp, 91 predicted proteins | sample June2016WEW_6_40_FD_134511 | JGI IMG/M metagenome (GOLD analysis project Ga0187852, IMG submission 134511) | Peatland microbial communities from SPRUCE experiment site at the Marcell Experimental Forest, Minnesota, USA - June2016WEW_6_40 | ecosystem: Environmental > Terrestrial > Soil >... | reverse complement strand
TTCAGAGAAACAGAGAGAGACTCGGGCGACTCCGGGGGAGATGAGCGGGTAGCTCGTTCCCAGCTTTGCGCGTTTCGTGGACGGCCACTACGCGGGAATAGGCGTGGATATTGGCCTTTAACGCGCAAGGCCCGCTGATCTCTCAGCGGGCCTTATCGCGCCGGAGCCGTTTTGCTCCGGTCGAGTGGTGAACCAAACGATCCTGAAATCGAACTATTCTCTGTTTTCGGCATCCAAATCGGTTGTCGTAACACAGGAACTTGGAACGGGATAAGATTGGCGGGTTTTCGGGTAGAGGCAGCCCTGTTTGGAAGTCCAAACGGTCCTGATCAAGCTTTCTCTCTGTTCTCGGGCTGACGATAGCTCGCCCTTCAACGTGCTGGAAGAGATCGTCGTGCGCATGGTTCTCACGGGAGCGCTTGCGCGCCCCTCTCGGCGTCAAGCCTCATTGTCGTGAGACCGCCGGAAGTCTTCCTTGGCCACACCATACCTACGGCGAACCACTTAGGATTCTCGTCCCAATCATGCGCGCGAGGGGCGCGCGCGGCCGTACCGTCTTCCAGTCAAAGGCGGTGAAGCTCTTATCCCCGCGGCTGCCGGAAGATGCGGTCAAGTGTTGAATTTACTGAACGGCGAATACAAGTTTGTTGAGGCTTCTCCACTCGCATACTGCCTTCGAGCGGAACTAAGCCGTTATTCCTACAGTCGTAACATATTGAAAGTAAAAGCATTATGCTTGAACTTGAGATTCCAAGTGTTCATGCGTGCGGGGGCATTGTAATTGCAGGGTTCTGAATCTCATCTTGTATTTTTGGCCCTTTTCTGAGTCACAGTCCTTGCGTGCTTGGCACGTGCTGTGGGGCTCATTCTGAGGGGAAAAGGGAGCGCACCATTTCTGAAAGGGGGGTGGGCAATGCGAAGTGCGTTGTTTGTCGGTGTGTGTGTGGTCGCAGCGACGTTTTGCTTTGCTGGGTCTGCGTCTGCAATTGATATACTGGTGAATGCGCAGTGCGACGTCGAGTATGCAGGCCAAAGCGATACGGGCGGTAATGGAATCCTGCCCGTCGAAATCGCCCTGCCGGCGGGTACCGTCAGCCTGACCTTTCCCAGCGTAACCGGGACGTGGACTTGGTCCATAGGCACAGGAATTTACTGCGGTCCCGATGGCGAGTCACCCGTGTATTACCCCGGCGCCGAGAACATTGGCTCGGTGAACGGCATTTCCGGAATCATTGATACTGACACGATGTTTTTCCTGAGCGGCGTCTTCGTGGGTAGCACGATACCGCCAACTGCGCCTCCGACACTGGACTTCACAGGCGACGAGAACTTCACCACCCTCAGCCCGCTTCTCGACCAGCAGTTCTTCATCGGCGATGGGTTGACCGGGACCGGCACAGGCACCCTGCAGACGTTCGTGGTTCCCGCCGGGGCAACGGACCTCTATCTCGGCGTCTCCGACGGCCTCAATTTAGCCAACGGCACCAGCCCGAGCTGGTACAGCGACAATGATGGTAACCTCGACCTTAGCCCCATCAACTTCAATTCCGGCAACGGCAACGGCAACGGCAACGGTAACGGTGGGACCGCAGTTCCTGAGCCGGCGACGATGACGCTGCTGGGGATCGGGTTGGCCGGGCTTATGGCGAAGTTCGCAAGGCGGAAAAATCGGTAGTCCGGCGATACGCACCCTTTTCTCGTTGTTCTGTCTTCAAAGAAGCGCTCCTTTCGGGGGGCGCTTCTTTTTTTCGCCGGCGACGGCGGTAGGCCGCAAGGCGTTTCAAAAATGCCTGCGCAGGCCGAATTGCTTCATTTTTTCGTAGAGAGAGCGCTCCTGAAGCCCGGCTCGTTTGGCGGCTTCGCCGATTCGGCCGTCCGTAGCGCGCAGTAACCCTTCGATATACTGCCGCTCCAGGTCGAAGAAGAACGTTTCGCGCACTTCCTGAAGCGGCTTGGCGTGCCATTGTTCCGGAAGCCGGAGGCCATGCGCCGAATCCGGCGCCGAAGCCGCGCCCGGTGATGCCGCCGTCGTCCCCGAGATGGACTCCGGCAGGTCGTCCGGGGTGATCTCCGTATCGTCGCACAGCAGGATGGCGCGCTCGAGCACGTTGTTCAGTTCCCGCACATTGCCAGGCCACGAATACCGGCACATCGCCTCCATGGCTTGCGCGTTGATCCCCGTCACGCGCCGGCCAATTTGCTGGGCGATGTAGCGGATGTGCCTTTCAACCAGGACGGGAATGTCTTCCCCGCGTTCGCGCAATGGCGGGACGGTGACCGTCACGACGCTGAGCCGATGATACAGGTCTCTTCGAAAGCGCCCTGACTCGACATCGGGTTCGAGGGGCCGGTTGCTGGCGGCGATGACCCGAACATCCACGCCGAAGGACTTCTCGCTGCCGACAGGCTGGATCTCATGCTCCTGGAGGACGCGCAGCAGTTTCACCTGGAGATGGGTGGGGATCTCGCCGACTTCATCGAGGAACAGCGTGCCGTGGTGGGCGATCTCGAACCATCCGCGGCGCGCCGCAGTGGCGCCGGTAAAAGCGCCCCGCACGTGGCCGAAGAGTTCGCTTTCCATCAGGTGTTCCGGCAGCGCGCCGCAGTTCAGCGCGACGAAGCGTCCCGTGGACCGCGGGCCTTCCGAGTGAATGGCGGACGCCAGACGTTCCTTGCCGACGCCGGTTTCCCCCTCGATGAGCAACGCGGTGTCGCTCCGCACCAGGCGCGGCACCACGTTCATGAAGACCGCCATGCCGGGACTTTTGGAAACGAAGTCCGCCAGTCGCGGCTCCGCCAGCGGCTGAGGCGCGAAAAAACGCTTCGGCGTCAGCCGCCGGCGTTTCTCCAGCATCGTCTCGATCACGTCGCGCACCTGCTCGACCGCCAGGCCCGCGAACAGGACCGCGTCACAACCCTCCGCCATGAGCCGCGCATGCACCTTGGGATCGGCGCTTTCGGAAAGCACGACCGCCGCCGGCGAATCGGGATGGCTTTGCAACTGGTGCATCTTGTCTTTCAGCGGATTCGGCAGAAGGGACTGGCTGATGATCAGCACATCAGCCGGCTCCCGAACGATCCTGTCCCAGAGGTCCTTGCGCGCCCGCGGCACCTCGACAAGGATGTCCGGCCTCGCCAGATGGCTCAGAAGCCGTTGGCTCAGCGCGGAATCGTGGACGGCAAGCGTGATTCGAATAAGCATGGCTCTACATTGGCAAAAGGCAGTGATCGGCTGCCTGTTTCTTATATCTTCCACCTAATCGGATGTCAAGGCCCGATCCTGGGGCTTTCCTCGCTCGGGTCGATCGGGGAGGGACCGGCGTAACCGCCCGATGTCTATGGCGATATGGACAAGTCATGGGTCTATCCGCTCTGCGGCATGATGATTGCTATAGCTTAAGAGCGGGCATGGCGCGCTCAAGAGTGTTTCTCCGTTGAGGCAACTGCAATGCGAAGACAATGGCGAATGGTCTGGTGCCTGATCGGTATGGTGAGCCTTTGTTGGGTCGGCGGGCGCGCCATGGGGCAGGCGGAGTTTAGCGCCCCGCAATACCCGCAATACGTACAATACCCGCAAGGCACACCGCCCGTCGTCCCTGCCGCGCCTGCGGCGGCCGTCACTCTCACCTCCGGCCAGCTCAACCAGTTGCTCGGGCCCATCGCGCTCTATCCTGACCCGCTCTTGTCCCTGCTTCTCCCCGCGGCCACTTATCCCCAGGACGTTGTCGCCGCCGAGCAATGGCTTCAGGCCACGCCCGGCGCCACCGAGGCGGACATCGCCGCGCAGCATTGGGATGCCTCAATCAAGGGCATGGTTCATTATCCCAGCGTCCTCGAAATGATGAGCAATCAAATGAACTGGACCCAGGCTGTAGGCGCAGCATTTTTAAACCAGCAGAAGGACGTTCTGGCTTCCATCCAGCAGTTGCGCGCCCAGGCACAAGCCGCCCAGAATCTCCAAACCACCTCGCAGCAGCAGGTGGTCGCCGACCAGGGCTCCATCCTTGTTGAACCGACGGATCCCAATACGATGTATGTGCCGCAGTACGACGCGAACGCGGTTTATTCCAGCGCCTCTCCGGTCTCCTACGGCGCCGGCTACCCCATCGGCCTCTGGTGCGACAATGCTTTCGACTGGGGCGGCCAATGCGTCGTGACCGGCGGCGGCTGGTATTCCGGATGGAATCACCCGACGTCATGGGACCAGAATCCGCCGGCATGGAACCGTCGCCCGGCGGGATGGGTTGCCGCTCCCAGACCCTGGGCGCGCACCTCCCTGGGGTCCACGCCCCGGCTCACGTCTGCGGGCGCCGCCCGCCTGGGCCTCAATCGTCAGGGCGGGGCAGCAGGCACAACTCGCGGATCGGCGATACTGCTGCCGATCGGAAGGCAGCCTGCGCCTGCATCCTCGAGAAACATCTTTGCCCCCACGCAAAGCCGCAATGCGGTCCAAAGCGCCGCGCAGCGCGCCCGCACGCCGATCCGCCCGGCCGTGACAGCACGCAGCGCGCCTCGTCAAAGCGCGCCGGCCCCCCGCGCCGCCGCCCGCGCCGCGCCGGCAATGGCCGCGCCGCGTTCCGCTCCCAGCAATGTCTTCCGCGGCGGCTCGGCGGGCGCAACTCGCGCTCAAAGCGCCCGCGGCAATGCGTCGTCGGGCGGGCGCCGATGAAGGTCGCTCATCGTAAACTGCCGGCATCGTGGGCAGCGTTGGAGATTTGAAACGTCCGTCTGGATACCTGTGGGGACTCAATTAAGGAGAGTAAGGATGCGTCCTCGAACGTCTAAAGTCGCAGTGGCCGCACTCACCTGCGCCGGCGCCTTGACACTCGCCGCCATCATCAGTTGCAGCAGCACTGCGGACAAGAGCGCCCTCGTCCGCCCCGCCGGCGAGCCGGGCGTGGGCCAGCAGCAGTTCGACACCGACGACCATGCCGCCGCCGCGCTCGTCGCCGCCGCCAAGGCGCGCGACCACGACGCCCTCAACCACATGTTCGGCCCCTCCGTCTCCGAGTTCATCTCCGGCGACAAAGTCGAGGACGAGAAGTCTTTCGATCAGTTCGTCAAATCCGCCAGCGATCATCTTGAACTGGAAAAGAAGGACGCCAATACCTCGTTCATTGACATCGGCAAGGACAACTGGCCGTTCCCCATTCCCCTTACGCGCCTTTCGAGCGGCAAATGGTTCTTCGACACCGAGGTCGGCAAACAGGAAATCCTCGCCCGGCGGATCGGCGCCAACGAGTTGGAAACCATCAAAGTCTGCCGCGCCTATGTCGAGGCGCAACGCGAATACGCCAGCGTTGACCGCGAAGGCGACGGCGTGCTCAAGTACGCCCAGCACTTCATGAGCAAGAACGGCAAGGACGGTCTTTACTGGGAAGCAGGCCCCGGCGAAGAAGAAAGCCCGTTCGGCCAGTGGCTCGCCCAGGCTACGCTGGAAGGTTACACGCCCGGACAGAAGGACAGTTCCGGCCCGCAGCCCTACCAAGGCTACTTCTACCGCACTCTCACGCGCCAAGGCCCCGACGCGCCCGGCGGCAGGTACGACTATATCATCAACGGCAACATGATCGCCGGCTTCGCCCTGGTTACCTGCCCCAGCGAGTACGGGATCTCCGGCGTGATGACGTTCATCATCAGCCACCAGGGGAAACTCTATCAAAAGGACCTGGGTCCCAAAACCATAGACATCGTTCGGTGCATGAAGGAATACAATCCTGATAGCAGTTGGACGCTGGTGGCCGAGTAAACAAGACCCGGCAACGCAGGCATGTCTCAGAGCGGTGGACAAGCAGAAAAAGATGGGGGTGACTTCGACTTCAACCGTGTCGAGAAGGCCGTTCAAGTCGTGTCCCAGATGTCAGGTCGTCTGGGGCACGTCTACGGACTTCCTGAAGGACGTCACCTTGAGCTGTATCGGTCGCCAGAAGGGCAGGAAAGGCGGGGACTTCGGCCTGATACTGTTCAACCACTCCTGCGGCACGACCCTTTCGATCAAGGCGGAAAGTCAAATGCTTCTTAAGGCAACGGGGAACAGTTATGAATAACGGCAAGACGAACAAAGCGAGACGGAAGGAACGTCTGGGCCGTCGTTGCGCGCAACTTCTTGCGCGTGAACGACGCTTATTTGGCGGGTTGCGGAATGTCGAGCAACGAGAGTCCTGGAATGTGCTTGACGGAGCCGATGCAATGGACGCCGCCTCTGAATCTGCGGTGAACGATGTGGAGGCGTGCGTCAGCGAACTTCGGGCGGTGGAACTTGTTGAGATCAACGACGCTTTTCAGAAGCTTTTCGACGGAACCTATGGGACGTGTGAAGAGTGCGGGAAGCAGATTCCTGCGGCACGGCTCAGACTCATTCCCGCCGTATCCCTCTGCGTCGCTTGCAAACGTCAGCGGGAGCGCCTGAAAGAAAGTCGAGTCGAGCTGCCGGGATGGAGTGGCGCGGAGGTAATGGCCGACGTGGACAAATCGGAGGCCTTTTGTGGTCAGGCTCGCAGGCGAGCCTGACGAATCAAAGGTGGACGCACCATATCCAAGGCGTAAAAAAGGGAATGAAAGGACTCCTATGCTCGACAAAGCTAAGACGTTAAAGGGTTACACATTACACAGCCGTGACGGGGAAATAGGGAAGGTCAAGGAATTTTACTTCGATGACCAGCACTGGACGGTTCGCTATCTGGTCGCCGATACAGGAAGCTGGCTTACGGGCCGACAGGTGCTGATTTCCCCGTATGCATTGCTCGCTGTGAGTAAAGAAGAACAACATATCTCCATCGATTTGACCAAAAAGCAGATCGAGGAGAGCCCTTCCCTGGACAGTGACAAGCCTGTCTCGCAACAATACGAAGAGGTCTACTACGCATATTATGGATACCCGATGTATTGGTACGGCCCAATGATGTGGGGACCATATCCTTACATTCCGCATGACCCTGCACAGTGGAAAACACTCTCCATTCAAGCCGAGAAAGCGTGGGATCACCATTTGCGCAGCACCCACGATGTAACCGGCCATCACATCCAGGCCGCAGACGGCGTAGTTGGCCACGTGGACGATTTTATCATTGATGACGAGACGTGGGCGATTCGTTATCTGGTCATCGATACGCGGAACTTCTGGCCGGGGAAGAAGGTCCTGGTTTCACCGCGATGGATCGAGCGCGTGAGTTGGGACGAGCGGAAGGTCTTCGTCAATGTTCTCTGCGCGGCCATCAAGGAGTCACCGGAATATACGGAGGAGTCTCTGATCACTCGGGAGTATGAGACCAGACTGCATGGACATTACAATCGCCAGGGATACTGGGGCGCTGAACCGGCTGCCAAGAAGCATTCCCATTAAAGCAAACACGAGAAAGGGCATACGATGATCGAGAACATCGGCGTGACTGCAGGCAAAGTGTTTCAGTTTCTGAAGACAAAAGGGCCTTCTCCGTTGCACCAGATTCAGAAGGGTGTCGGCGAGAACCCAGCGGCCACGAATCAGGCCATCGGATGGCTCGCGCGCGAGGGAAAGCTCACGGTTGATCAGAGCCAGAAGAACAGGCCGAATTACGCGCTCCGCGAGTAAAGCGACCGCCGGATGGTCTTTCGACCGTGCTCAGGGCCATGAGCTAGTCGAACGGCGGGTGATCAGATTGTGGTCTGTCCGCTGTGGCTCATACGGGTTTCGGGGTCATGCGGGTTCGTTTGAGCGGTTCTCTCGTGGTGGTCGCGGAAAGGGCGCGTTTTCAGGTAAACCGCTGGAGAGTTCGGACATGTCGAACGCAAACGTTCCGATGCGACGAGACGAGGAGACGTGCGTGGTTAAGTGCAACGAAGAGAGCCAGCCGGCTTCCGATCACAAGATTGACGAGCTTTCTGACGGGACCGAGCGGCGCGACCGGGTATTGCGGCTGCTCATTAGAGGGCATGCCCTGACTTTGTGGTCCACGTCGCAGCGGGGCAGCACAACGCAGAATCGTGGATTGCAGATGTAATTACGGATGAACACGGCTCTTCCCTTCCAAAAGACAGTGATCGGACTTCACTCTCTTATATCTTCCATGCAATCGGATGCCAAGGCCTGATTCTCGGCTGCCCCTCCCGCTGAGTCATTTGGAGTAGGACTGGCGTAACTACCCGATGTCTATGGCGATATGGACAAGTCATGGGTCTATACGCTCTATGGCACGAGTCTTGCGGTGTCGTTGCTTGAAGGCCGACCGCGAAAGGGAGAGTCTGTGCCTTTAAATAGGAATTCGATGAAAAAGCAAGCGATTGTCGCGACCAATTTGACAAAATCGTTTGGCGAAGGCGATACCAAGAAGATTGCGGTGAATGGTGTCGGGCTTGTCGCTCGCCACGGGGAGATGCTGTTCATCGTCGGCCCCTCCGGCAGCGGCAAGACCACGCTGTTGAGCATGATTTCCGGCATTCTGCGTCCCAACGCCGGTACGGTGATCGTTAAAGGGGCCGATATCTGGACTCTGAACAATGACCAGTTGGCTGACTTCCGTCTGAATACAGTCGGTTTCGTCTTTCAGGACTACCATCTTTTCCCACGGTTGACCACGGCCGAGAATGTCGCGATCCCGTTGATCCTGAAGCAACGCCCTTGGAACGAATCCATCACCGAGGCAGAGAAATACCTCGAGATCGTCGGCCTGAAAGGCCGAGGCGAGATTCTGCCGGTGAAGCTCTCGGGCGGCGAGCAACAGCGCGTGGCAATCGCACGCGCGATCATCAGCAAGCCGGAGATCCTGATTCTCGACGAACCGACAGCTTCCTTGGACGGTGACACCGGAAGAATGATCATCGCCTTCGTCAAAGAGAAAATTCTCAATGAAAGCCGTTGCATTCTGATCGTGACCCATGATGCGCGCATCAACGAGTATGCAGACCGGATCATCCACATGGAAGATGGGCGTTTCACCCAGATGGACAAGGGTACCGAATGAGAAACAGGACGGCGTAAACCGCGCAAGCGCCAAAGAGGATGTTCACGATGGAAAAGACCCCGGATAAATCCGAAGCTGAACCGTCGCCCGCGCAGCCGGCAAGCATCAAGTCCCCGGACACCGCAAGCGCGGCGGTTCCTCAAGCGCCCGCGACGCCGGCCGGCGCCAAGGCTCCCGAATCGAAGCCGGCGCAAGACGATCTGCCCAAGAAGGCCTACGGCATCTATCTGAAGGAAGGTCGTCCGCAAGGACACGACGTGCAGAATTGGCTGGAAGCTGAAACTCAAATGTCGCACGCCAAAGCCGAACCGCCGCCCGCGAAGCCGGCAGACGCCAAGTCACCAGAGGTCGCTAGCGCGGCGGTTCCTGACAATGCTACGGCGCTCCTCCAGGCGAAAAACGGAGCCGAGCCGTCGCCTGCAAAGCCGGCTGACGCCAAGTCACCGGACGCCGCAGGCGCAGCGGCTCCCGGCAAGGCCGCGGCACTCGATACGAAACCGGATCAACCGTCGGCTCCCCCCGCTAAACACGGGTTTGGAATGAGAAACAATATCATCTTTGCCTTCGCCATATTCGGCATCCTGGCCGGACTGGTCGCCGCCTACATCTTTGGCCTTGAAAGGAAGGCCCAGCCCCCGGTGTTTAAACCGGCCAGCAGCCCTTACGAGACGGCCATCTTTGCCAATGGCATTATCGAGAGCGACCAGCCGAGCGGGTCGAACATCAATATCTATCCCGAAGTTTCCGGCCCGATCACCCAGGTGCTGGTGAAGGAAGGCCAGCAGGTATCGGCCGGCGCTCCGCTGGTGAACATAGACGATTCGGTGCAGAGAGCCACCACTGAGCAGCTCAAATTGCAGGCCGAAGCCGCGCTTTCACTTCTGAACGAACTCAAAGCTGAGCCGCGAAAGGAAACCTTGGCGATTGCCGAGGCGCAGGTGGAGCAGGCCGAAGCCAACCTGAAAGCGGCCCGCGACCAGTACGACAAGCGCCGCGCCTCCTACGACATTGATCCGAAATCCATCAGCAAGGACGTGCTGGATACTGCGGCAGACGCCGTTACTCAGGCGGCCGCCGCGCTGGACGTGGCCCGCACGCAATATGAACTGACCAAAGCGGGCGCATGGAGTTACGACATCGTCAACCAGCAGAAGCAGTACGAGGCGCTCCAGCAGTCTTACAAGTCCGCGGTCGCGCTGCTTCAATATTACTCGATCAAAGCGCCGGCCGATGGCGTCGTGCTGGCCGTCAATACAACGCCCGGCAGCTATGTGTCGTCGCAGGGCGCCTATAACCCCTACACGGAGTTATTCGACCCGATCGTGCTGATGGGAGCGCCCCAGGACCATCTGGCCGTGCGCTGTTATGTGGACGAGATACTGGTCTCGCGGCTGCCCTCTTCGTGGCATATTCGCGCGCAGATGTCAGTCCGCGGAAGTGACGTTAAGGTGCCGTTGGAGTTCGTCCGGGTGCAGCCATATGTTTCGCCCAAGATCGAGCTGTCGAATGAGCGGCAGGAGCAAGTGGACCTGAGGGTGCTGCCGGTGATTTTCAGGTTCGAGAAAAAGGACGCCCCGATTTATCCGGGCCAGTTGGTGGATGTTTACATAGGGCAGGAATAGCGCCCCGCCCGTCCCGAGACATGTCAGAGCGAAAGCGATGAACAACTTCCGATCATTCTTAGTCCAGCGAACTGCGGCCCTCGCCATGAGCATAGCGCTGCTCGGCGGCTGCGCGGTGGGCCCCGATTTCGTTCGTCCCACGGCGCCCGATACGGACCGCTTCACGCGCGAGCCGTTGCCTGCAGCCACGGTCGCGGCGGACGGGCAGACGCAGCATTTCGTATCAGGCGTTGCGATGACTGCCGACTGGTGGCGGCTTTTCAAGTCGGCGCAATTGGATGCGGTCGTCGAACAGGCCATCGCCAACAACCCGACCCTCCAGGCGGCCGAAGCCAGCTTGCGCCAGAGTCAGGACAAGCTGCGCGCCGGCTATGGCGTGTTCTTCCCGCAAATCCAGGCTAATGCAGCCGCCACCCGACAGCGCGTCGCGCCGGCGGACCAAGGCCTGACGACGTCCCCCGCCGTCTTCAACCTAGTTACATTGAGTGGCACCGTCAGCTACGCGCTCGACGTGTTCGGCGGCGAGCGCCGGACGGTGGAAGGCTTGAAGGCCCAGACCGACTATCAACGGTACGAGGCCCAGGCGGCCTGCCTGACGTTGTCCGCAAATGTCGTCAACACCAGCATCGCGCGCGCAGCCTACGCCGCGGAGATTCGCGCGACCAAGCAACTGATCGCCCTGGAGAATGAGCAACTTCACCTCACCGAAGCGCAGGTCCGCGCCGGAACTGTTCCCTTTGCGAACGTGTTGAGCATACGCAGCCTGATCGCCGCCAACCAGGCCTTGCTGGCGCCCCTGGAGCAGAAGGTCAGCCAGGCCGAGGACTTGCTGGCGACGCTGGAAGGCGTGACGCCATCCAAAGTTTTCCTGCCCGACATCGAGGTGACCGAACTCTCACTGCCCGGCGACCTGCCGGTGAGCCTGCCGTCCGACCTCGTGCGCCAGCGCCCCGACATTCTGGCAGCCGAGGCTCAATTGCACACGGCCAGCGCCAGCATCGGCGTCGCGACCGCGGCGATGTTCCCCAGCATCAGCTTGAGTGGCACTTACGGTATTTCCGGCTCCACCTTCAGCAATCTTTCAGCGAGCAGCGGCCGGTTCTGGAGCATCGGCCCGTCGGCCACGATTCCGTTGTTTCAGGGCGGCACCCTGTGGTACACCCGGAAGGCGGCCATAGACGCCTTTCAGCAGTCGCAGGCCAGTTATCGCCAGACCGTGCTGGGCGCATTCGCGCAAGTCGCCGACTCCTTGAAGGCGCTGGAGCACGACGCCGAGGCGTTGCAGGCGCAGGTCGAAGCGCAGCGCGCCTCCGACGAAGCGCTGAACCTGTTGAAGGACGGTTACCGCGCAGGGCTGGTAGCCTATCTGGACGTGTTGACGGCCGACGTGCAATTCCATGAGGCGACCATCGCCTATCTGCAGGCGGTCGCGCAGCGGCACCAGGACACCGTCGCCTTGTTCGTGGCGCTGGGAGGCGGTTGGTGGAACACGCAACGCCCGGCGGGCGAAGGCGAGGCGCCATGAAATACAGTGGCATCCTGCGAATCGGATTCAAGCTGCTGGTGAATGACAAGGGCAAGTTCTCCGCGTTGTTGATCGGGATCACCTTCGCCGTGTTCCTGATGATGGAAATGACCGCGATGTTCGCCGGCATCCTGAACCGCGCCCATTCGACGGTCACCAATATCGGCGCAACGATGTGGGTCATGGACGTGGGGGTCAATACGGCCACCAGCCCGATTCCCATGCCCGATTACCTGCTGGACGCGGTGCGCAGCATGGACGGGGTCAGCTACGCGGTGCCGCTCTTCATCGGTGGCGCGACGGTCAAACTCAATGACGGCGTCTTTCAATCTGTGAGTGTCATCGGCCTCGACGATGAGAGCCTGTTCGGGCGTCCCGAAATCGAACAGGGCAGTATTCAGGGCATCTTTGCCGACAACACATTCCTGGTGGTTGACGACGTTGAATTCTCGAAGTTGGAGAACCCGAAGATCGGCACCTCGTTCGAACTCAACGATCACCGCGGCACGATTGTGGGCATCGCCAGGGTCGCCTCGAACGGACTGAACGGCGTGCCTACGCTCTATACGACCTACTACCGCGCGATCGAATACATCCCTTCGCCGCGTTTCACCTTGTCCTACATACTGGTGCAGCCGAAGAGCGAGGCTGCCGTGGCAGGGATCAAACAGCAAGTCGCAAAGCTCGGCTATGTGGCCCGGACCAAGGACGAATTCAAAAAACTCATCAGCGACTACTATACGTACCAGACCGGCATCGGCACCAACATCCTGTTGATGACCGTGATCGCCTTTGTGGTGGGCCTGTCCATCTCGGGCCAGACCTTTTACACGTTCATACTCGAAAACCTGGAGAAATTCGGCGCGCTGAAAGCCATCGGAGCCAAGGGGCGCGAGCTCATTTACATGGTCCTGTTCATGGTGACCTTTACTTGCCTGACCGGCTATGGCCTGGGCATCGGCTTGGTGACGCTGATGATCTTCATCGCCCGATCCAGGCTGCCCAACTACGCAGCGATGATCACCTTCTGGAATCTGGGGTTGGCCTTCGGCATGGTCGTCTTGATCGCTGGAATCTCAAGCTACATCGGGGTGCGCAAGGTCCTCAAGATCGAGCCCTTCGACATCTTCAGGGGCTAGCCGTTCCGGCATCGTTTCCAAGTTGCGTTTTGCGATGCAAGGCGGCAATGCCGTGCTCACCAGGGACAACGCTTGCCTGCCAGCATCCTGGCAGACGAAGTAGCGCGACAACTTGAGGGCGAAGGCGTCGAGAAATTCGACCAGCCGTTCGATAGACTGATGGAGGTATTGAGGAGGAAGCTGCCACGGCATTTGAAGCAAGAACAATGAAAGTCAGCCCTTTCGCAGGAAAACCACCGGAGACAGGGACGTTGGTTAACGTCCCGAAACTCATCACAGCGTATTATACCGCGGTCCCTGATGCCTCGGTCCCTGCGCAACGGATTGCCTTCGGCACCTCGGGCAGCATCGCGCGTTTCGTCCGCGTTCTCCATTCTCCGCGCCACAAGCCGGGAACCCGTGAAAGTTCGATTTCGGGCCTGGTTACGCTTGATACTCCGAGCGTGACGCGAACTTCCGAAAATCGAGTTGTCGTAAGTTCTTGTGCCGCAGTAACCGAAGAACTGGGAACTGATTCGGGGAAGTTCCCAGATTTCGGAGAAAGAGAGAGAAACGGGGGCGATTTCGGGGCCGGAGAGGGGAAGAACGGGTGCACCTCGTTCCCAGCTCTCGTGGCCCCGTCGGCGGCGCATTTGCGAGAAACCGCGTAGATATTGGCCGTTAACGTGCAAGGCCCGCCGGCATGTGCCGACGGGCCTTTTCGCGCCGGAGAGGTTTCGCTCCGGTCGAGTGGTGACCCCAAAGGGAATCGAACCCTTGTTACCAGATCGAAAATCTGGTGTCCTAACCGCTGGACGATGGGGCCAGATGATTGCCGATTGCCGATTTCCGATTGAGAACCGAACGACGAATTCAGCGCCGCCGTTTCCGTTCATTCGGCATTCGGAAATCGGCATTTAAAATGAGGGTGGTGGGACTCGAACCCACGGCCGCAGGATTAAAAATCCTGTGCTCTACCAACTGAGCTACACCCCCGCTTCACGAGAGCGTTTTATCTTATCAGAAGGGTCGCGCGTTTTCAAGAAACGCCGCCGAGGCCGTAGCGCAGATGCGGAGCGCAGAGCGCAGCCCGCTTGACAAAATCTGCCACGTGCGGTTGAATTCCGTATCCGGCGTCACTCTAACTGGGATTGAATATAAAGGAGGAACCATGGCCGGCCGCAAGAACGTCGTCGTCGCGCAGTCCGGCGGCCCGACGCCCGTCATCAACAACAGCCTTCGCGCCATCATTGATACGTGCCGGTCGTTCCCGAACGACTTCGGCACGGTCTACGCCGGGTTCCATGGGATCGAGGGCGTGCTGAAGGAGGAACTGATGGACCTCAGCGCGCAGGCGGCGAAGGAGATCGAGCTGCTGCGCTTCACGCCGGCGGCCGGCTCCATCGGCACCTGCCGCTACAAGCTCCTGGAGAAGAACAAGGAGGATTTCGACCGCGCCATCGAGGTGCTCAAGGCGCACGATGTGGGCTATCTCTTCTACATCGGCGGCAACGATTCGATGGACACGGCTCACAAGGTGAGCGTGCTGGCCTCCGAGCGCGGGCTGGACTTGGTGGCCACGGGTGTGCCGAAGACGATTGACAACGATGTCGGCGATTCGGAGTTCAAGATCATTGACCACACGCCCGGCTACGGCTCCGTGGCGCGGTACTGGGCCTGTGGCGTGCTCGGCGCGAACGAGGAGAACGCCGGCTCGTCGCCGGCCGACCCGGTGCTGGTGATGCAGGCGATGGGCCGCAAGATCGGCTTCATCCCCGCGGCGGCCAGGCTTGCCGACCCCGAGCGCAAGCTGCCGCTGCAGATCTACATGGCCGAATCGAAAGTCACTCTCGAGCAGCTCGCCGCGAACGTGAACGATCAGCTCAAGCGCGACGGCCGCTGCATGGTCGTCGTCAGCGAAGGGTTTGACGTCGGGAAGTTCGGCGAGCGCAGGGACTCGTTCGGCCACGTGCAGTTCGGCTCGAGCGAGACCACCGTCGAGCAGACCGTTGTCAATTATCTCAACCAGGCCGGCCTGGCCGCCCGCGGCGCGGCGCGCGGGAACGTGCCCGGGACCGACCAGCGGCACGCCATGATCTACGCCTCGCACACTGACCTGGAAGAGGCGTACCAGCTCGGCCGCAAGGCGACCTTGGTCGCGCTCAACGACGGCGGCGGATTCATGAGCACCGTCCTCCGCGAGCCCGGCACGGCGTACCGGGTGCGCTATGACAAGGTGCCGCTGCAACTGGTCGCGAACTCCGAACGCAAGTTCCCGCAGGCGTGGATCGCGCCGAGCCGGTGCGACGTGACCGACGATTTCGTCCGCTACGCGCGCCCGCTGATCGGCGATGAATGGGTGGCGCTGCCCATCGAGGACGGCGTGCCCCGGTTCGCGCGGCTGGAAAAAAGCTTCGCGTCGAAGAAGTGCAAGCCTTACATCCCGATGGCGTACAGAAAATGAACGGGCTTATATCACGAGAACGCCCTCTCAGTTCATTCGCGACTACCTGCTGACCACCTTGTTCTGGGGGCCGCTGGTCTGTTTATACCGGCCCTGGCATTCGTGGTGGTTGCCGCTGCTGGTCATCCTGCCGCCGCTGCCGGTGGTGGCGGTCAGCGCGCGGATGAGTCCACCCTCGCGCCGGACTGTACAGGTCCTGATGGCGCTGACGGCGTTGACGGCCACGCTCTATATTTTCTGCGCGCGCGGAACGGAAGAGTTGGCCGGCCGGTTGTACACCTCCGACACGCTTGAGTATTCCTCCCTGTACCAAAGTCTGATCCATGGCGAGCCGGTGTCAGGCTGGGTGTTCCCGGGGCCGAACTTTCTTTTTCCCGACATCGTCCCGTATTTCATTCTCAGCGTCCTGATCCCGAATTTCCGGCTGGTGCTCCTGCTGTTCATCGTGCTGCAGATCCTTGCGGTTTTGGGCGGCTTTGCGCTGCTGGAGGCGACGGCCATCCCCGAGAGCAGGAACAAGCCGGTGAGGATGTTCGTCTTCGTGGTGCTGCTGGCGTACCTGGCTCACGCCGGCGCGTATTCCGGCCTGCAAAAACTGCTCGAAACGGCCCAGCACGTGGGGGTGATGATATCGCTCCTTTTCGCCCTCTGGCTTATCTTCCGGATGATCCGCCGCGAGGCCGGCCGCCGGTCGCTGCTCGCGCACGGTCTCGCGCTCTTCCTCGTGACGCTTCTGACCTCGCTGAGCGACGCCCTGTTCCTGGCCCAGTTCGTCGCGCCCGCGGTGGCGACGCTGGCGGTGATGTGGCTGTTCGCCCTTATTGATGGACGGCGACTCGCGCTGCTCACCGCGATCCTGGCCGCGGGCGCCTGGGGCGGGCGATTGATCTACGGACGGTTTTTCATGTGGCCGCAGTTGGCCGTCCTCTTTAAGCTCAGCCCTTTCCACGTCTCCCAGTCATTGGCCGCGACGTGGGCGTTCCTGAAACAACGGGTACCGGGCGGGCAGACCGTTTGGCTCGGACTCCTCATCCTCCTTTCCCTTGTCGCCTGTGTCGGGCTCATATTGATCCACATCCGTCGCCGGGGGCTTCAGCGCGCCGGCATTGATGGACGCCTGGTCTTCCTCTCGAGCTTCGTCGTCTTCCTGTGTCTGTCCAACGTCTCGGCCGTCCTGCTCTCCTCGGCGGGTTTCGACGGGCAGGCCGTGGTCCGGTACACCATTCCCCTGGTGCTCCTCCCGCTGCTGTTCCTTTCGACCCTCGCCCAATATGCCCTTCAGGCGGCCGCCGTGGACATCTCGCGGCCGGTCCGGCTGGCGCTCTTGCTCGTCCTTCCCCTGCTCCTGGTGCTGACGGCACAGAAATCGCCGAACTTCGTTCGGCTGGCGGCCTATTATCCGAAATGGGTGAGCGACCTGGATGGGGAGTTCGCGAAGCGGAATTTGAAATTCGGCCTGGCGCAGTACTGGCAGGCCAAATACTTCTCCCTCTTCTCCAGGCAGGGAGTGCAGGTGGTTCAAGTCACGTCGTCCCTGCAGCCGCACCTCTGGGTCAACCACCGCGATTGGTACCAGCGCCCCTTCGAGTTCATCATGACGGACGAGGCGGTGAAGCAAAGGCCTGACCGCAAAACGGATTTCTACCTCGCCCCGGAGCGGATCGTCTCCATGTGCGGCCCTCCCGATGAGACCTTCACCTGCGGTTCGAACACGGTGCGCGTTTACAGGAATAACCGCCTGCACGATTGCTTGCCGCAATTCTTTGATTTCCGCAAGCCCGGCGCGGAGGCCGTTTTTCATGCCATGCAGCTTCCCAGTGAGGTCGGGACGGTGGCGGGTGAGAGCCGGGTGGCGGAAGGCTGCGCGGCCGGCTATGTCACCGATGGACCGTACACGCCGCTTTACCCCGGCGCCTATCGCGGCCGAATTTACTATGAGGCGAAACCTGCCGCTTCCGAAGCGGCCGTGGGGAAATGGGATGTCGTCCTCGCCCGGCGCGGGCACGCGGACTACCTCATCGTACAAGAGGGACCGCTTTCGCCGCAGAGCGATTTCATAGAATTTGAATTTGAAGCCGATTCCGCCTGCGTGGCCGAGGTTCGGACCTTCTACTCCGGCGCCGGCAGGCTGACGGTGCACAAAATGACCCTGCAGCGGGTTCGGTAGCCGACGATTCCTTGACTTACCGGCATCCAATTCCCGATAATGGCGGCGGCTTTTCATTCGGTTGATGTTTGGCCCGCGCGTGGAGGATGGCGTTATGAGGCGAAGTGCGGTCTCGATTGGAAGACTTGCTTTTCTATTTGCCGTGATTATAGCCTGCGGTTGCCTTTCAGGCTGCGGCATACTTGAAGGGATGCTGAGCGGCCTGGATACCACTGAGGACAGCCCGCCGGACTGGAAGCAGCAAGATGAGGAAATGCAGACGCTCGACGCATCTAAAGACGTTTCCGTTTCCGGGGGCCAGAGTAAGCCGGCTTTCGTTTCCTCCCCGGCGGCCGTTCGCCCTGCCGGTTGAGTCGGGATCACGTCAGTGCTTCACCCTTTCGCCCAAAAAACACCTTGACTTGTCTGCATCCACCCGCCGATAATGGCGGTGGCTTCTCATTCGGTTGATGCCCGGCTCGCGTGGAGGACGGCGTTATGAGGCGACGTGCGGACTCGATTGGAAGACCCGCTATTCTGCTTGCCCTGACGGTCGCCCTCTGCTGCCTCACAGGTTGTGAAGCAGTTCACGCGTGGCAAAACCTGGATAACAATGATGGTCCTCCGCTGAAGTGGATGAACGGAGGTACCGATCAGAATGAACTCGACGCGTATAGGGACCTTTCACTTTCCGGGGCGCTGAGTGAGCCGTCTTTCGTTTACCTTTTCGCGGCCGTTCGCCCTGCTGGCTGATCCGGCGCACAAGCGGGGAACCTTCTTGGAAACATAACCTGCCTATAGGCGCGCTTTTCAATGCCGAATGACCAACCGTCAGCCACTCCGCACTCCTTGCCCGCCGGCCGTGTGGCGGGCGCACTCCGCACTACCGCCTTCGCTGAAGCTACGGCGGGCAAGCCGCAATCGGCTGTGGCCGCGCCGCTGCTGGAACTGGGACCGGCGATCATCCAGCGCCCTGAGCGCAGCGCGATGATCGAGTGGCTCGAGACCAACGGCCTGGGCGATTCCGCCTCCGGGACCGTCGCCGGGCCGAACACGCGACGGCAGCACGGGCTGTTCACCGCCGGCGCCGGGCCGGAAGGCCGGCGGATGCTGCTGCTCGCCGCGCTCGACATCGTGCTTGAAAACGAAAGCGGCGCGTTCGAGCTTTCCTGCCACCAGTACGTTGGCGCGCGCCATCCGCAAGGATTCCGGCACTGTGTGCGGTTCCGGGCGGATCCCTTTCCCGAGTGGCGGTTCGAAGTGCCGGCCGGCCATGAGCAAAGTCGAATGGGCGGCGCGCTCACCCGCCGCCTCTTCATGCCGCATGGCAAACGCTGCGTGGTGAACTCCTGGACGCTCGACGGTTCTTCCGCCTCCGGCCGCCGGCGGCTCAAGGTGCGCCCGCTCTGCGCGTTCCGCGACGCCGACGCGCTCACGCGCGCCAACGACGGGGCCGACCTGGCGCTGCGGAGCGAAAGCGGCGGAGCGTCCATTGCGCCTTACCCGGGTTGCCCGCGGATGTTTCTCCAGTTCGGCGGGGCCGAGGTCAAGGCGGAAGCTCTCTGGTATTACCGCTTCCAGCACCCGTGGGACATCGCGCTCGGGCTCGAGGGCGTCGAGGACCTCTTCAGCCCGTGCGAGCTGACGTTCGACCTGGCGCCCGGCCGGACGGTGTCGTTCGTCGCGGGACTCGAGCCCTCCGACTCCGCTCAGGGCAAGCCGGTCGGCGAGCCGGAGGAGATCCTCGAAGCGCGAGAGCGCCAGCGCCGCGCCGCGCTGCGAATTCCGGACTTGGAGAGCGATCTCGCCGCGCGCATTCTGGCTCGCGCGGCCGACGCGTTCGTTGCGGCCGACGCAGCCCCTTCGATTACGCTCAGGCCAGGCCCTGCGACTGCGCTCAACGCGGCTCGCGCGCGCATCGTCACCGGCTATCCCGAGCCGCGCGCGGACCCGGCACAGTCATGGCGGGCAAATCTTCGCGTGACGCTCATCGCGCTGCCGGGAATCCTGCTCTGCACGCGGAGGCTCGTCGAGGCGAAGGACGTCCTCGATGGCGCGCTCGCGGCGTTGCTCGTGCCCGGCGCGGAGGCTTGCGGCGACGAACCGCTCTGGTTCATCCGCGCCGCGGAACTTTATCTCGACCACTCGCGCGACTGGGATTTCCTGCGCGACCGGCTGCAGCCCGGCTGCGAGTCGCTCGTGCGGCGCACGATCGGGAACGCGTCGGAGGACGGCTATCGCCTGGCCGCCGACGGGCTGCTCATGTCGAGCAATCCCGGCCGCGCGCTGACCTGGATGGACGCGACGCTCGGCGATTGGCCCGTGACGCCGCGCGCGGGGAAGCCCGTCGAGGTCAACGCGCTGTGGCATCACGCGCTGGGGCTGCTCACGCGCTGGGCCGCGCGCCGGAACGAGCCGCAGCGGGCGGAGCAGTTCACCGCGCTCCGCGAACTGGCGGGCCGCTCCTTCCGCGAGCGGTTCTGGAACGCGGCCGAGAAGTGCCTCTACGACGTCATTGACGTGCCGTCCGGCGGAGCGGACGCGGCGATCCGGCCGAACCAGATTTTCGCGGTGTCGCTCTCCAGCGACCTGCTGGAACGGCGGCAGGCGTCCGGCGTGCTGGCGGCCTTCGAGAAGCGGCTGCTGGCGCCGCCGGGTCCGCGGACGCTGTCGCTGGAGGACAAGGCCTTCCAGCCGAAGTACGCCGGCGGCGCCCTCGAGCGCGCGGCCGCGCGGCACCAGGGCTCGATTTTCCCCTGGCTGCTGGGCGCGTACGTGGACGCCGTTTTTCGAGTGCACGGCCGCACGCCCCGCGCCGGCGCGCGCGCGGCGGTCTGCCTTCAGGCGCTCCTCAAGGAATATCTGCGCGAGGGCTGCTTGGGGCAGCTCAGCGAACTCTTCCAGGGAACCGCGCCGCACACCCCGCAAGGCGCGTTCGCCCACGCCGCCGCCGTCGGAGAAATCCTCCGCGCGCACATCGAGGTCAGCGGGGTACGAATTAAGGATGAAGGATAAAGGATGAATGATGAAGGCGGAGGAACGAAGCCTGATGATCAGCCGTCTTCATCTTTCATCTTTCATCTTTCATCCTTCATCTTTCATCCTTCGTCCTTGCTTGAGCAACTGTCGTTGCAATTCCCGGCGGAAACGGTATAATCCGGAGATTACGGAGAGGTGGCTGAGTGGTTGAAAGCGGCGGCTTGCTAAGCCGTTGAGGTGGCTAAAACCGCCTCCTCGGGTTCGAATCCCGACCTCTCCGCCATCTATGCCCGAACAGAGCGTTTTTCATTGGCATTATTGGGCAGAACGCTTATCCTGCCTTGCTTTCCACGCTCCGGATGTCCCCCTGAATTTCCCACGTTTTCACACCTTTTCCCGTCCATCTATACCTGGTCTATACCTCAGGGCTGCCTGGCAAGAGCTATCTGGGGCCGTCTTGGGGAATGAGAGGATAGGGTCAGGCCACGTCCAGCCGCTTGACGGCTTCCTGAGCGGCGTGGTTGCTCGGCTTGGCGTAGAGCAATGTCTCCCGCATGTCGGCATGACGCATCAGTTGCATGATGACATCGAGCGAGACACCGCTGTCCCGACGCAGCGTCCCGTAGGTGTGGCGCAGGTCATGAAAGCGAATCCGCTTGATGCCCGCCAATTCCGCCGCCTTCTGGGTTAGCCGCAGGAGCCGCAGACGGCAATTGCCTCCATCGTCCTGAGTGAAGACGAAGTTGGACTTCTTAACGCTGAGAAGCCGTTGCAGGAGAGCCCTGACCATCTCGTTCATCGGAACATCGCCCTGCGCGGCTTTGGGCTTCCGATCGTACTTGATGGTCTCGACTTGTCCACCCGCCTTCTGCCTTTTCTCGATGACCTTCTTCTTTCGGACGTGAATGACTTGCTCCTTGAAGTTCACGTCTGACCATTCGAGCTTGCAGATTTCGTCCTCTCGGCAGCCGGTATTCACGGCGAAGGTGATGATGTCAGCGAGGGCGGGCAGTCGGGGCGGCGGGCTCGAATCGTCCCTGTCTTGGTCCACCCTTTGCTTGATTCTCCCGAGGACATTTGCGATGGGTTCCGGGTTTTCGCCCGATTCTCCCGAAGCGACCTTAACTCCGGCTGATTGGCTTTTCATCGGTATTCCTTTCATTTTCGTCGAGCCTGTGATTTTTTCTTCAGTCATAGTATCGCCAAGGACCCGTGAAATTTTGAAGCGATGGAAAATAAATCCTCGCAATTCATTCAGCCTTCTTTCAGAGTTATTCTATCGGTGCCGCATGAAAGTTTTCCCCGGGAAATCGCTTTTTCTGGGGATTCTCGAATGGGCGGGGTTCTGCTCGTCGGGTGCTTCATCCGTCCACCTCTGCCGCCGTCGCTTTTCTCCTTGTGGCTGTCATGGGGCAGGTGTAAGATTCCTCTGGTCTTGATGCTTCGACGCGGCGTGTTGCAAGGGATAGAGTATCCGGTCCCGCGCGGGAGGACCGCCGTGAGTCAAAACACTGTGGGGAGAACGGCTATGGCGACGGAAGAACAGTTACAGCAGGTGGTGCAGGAACTGGCGTCAGCGAAGTGTTGGATTCGGTGGCTTGTCATCGCCGGAGCGGTCGCAAGCGTCTTAGTTCTGTCTCTCGTGGGTCTTGGTAAGTCAGAGAACGCGGCGCTCCGTGAGAAGGTTGCGGCATTGGAGAAGACGCAGAACACGATGGCACAGGGTTTTGCCCAGAAGGTTACGGCATTGGAGAAGAGGCAAAACGCAGTAGCGCAGGGTTTTCCTGAGGAGGATGTGGGGACGGAGGATATCGCTGAGAAGGTTGCGACATTGGAGAAGGCGCTTAATGCGCAGGGTCAGCAGATAGCGCAAGTGCTCAGCAGCGCGGCTCAGGCTGCAACAGAAGCCACACCAGCGCAAGAAGTCTTGCCGGAGGTGCGGGCGCGGAGTTTCGTTCTGGTAGATGAGAACGGTAAAGTTCGAGCCTGCTTGGCCACGGACGCAAACGGTCCGGGGCTGGAACTGTACGACGAGAATGGCTACGTCGTCGCCCCGCCGGACACGAACAAGAGCGAGAATGAGAGCCCGCCGCCGGTCACTGGACCTGTACGGCCAAGACGGCAAGGTCGTTTTTAGAGTGCCATAGTTCATATCATTCGCCGCAACGGGAGCGTGGGAGGAATATTGGCCGGGGGTGGACTGACCAGCCGCCCAGCAATTCGGGAAGGAACGGGAATGTCCAAAGTAGAATTCACCGATTTGAAGAACTACATATTCGGAAGCACGGCGGCCATCATCACGGACATCAGCCTCATTGTAGGGCTGGGGTCAGCCGGGACCAACAAGGGGCCTATCCTCGGTTCGTTGTTCACCATCGCCCTGGCAGACAACATCTCCGACTCTCTGAGCATCCACATGTACAAAGAGGCCGAAGGGGTAGGGATGCGGCTCTCATGGCAGGCGACGGTGCTGAACTTCCTGGCACGCGTGCTGGTCTCCCTCACTTTCGTGGCGATTGTCCTGGTCTTCTCCGTCGCGCACGCCATTCCCGTTGCAATCGTCTGGGGGATTCTGCTGGTGGTCCTGCTCAGCTATTGGATTACCGTCAGCGTCAAACTGGAAAAGAGGGCATTGGAGATAGGCAAGCATCTGCTGGTCGCACTCATCATGATAGTCCTGAGCCGTTACGTCGGGCTCCTGATTGCCGCGCACTTTCCGCAGGAATGAGCCTTTTGAACGCCGGAGAAGCCAAGGGGGCGATGGCCTCGATGATGTGCACCCGGCGCGTCAACCGGTCGAGCATTGAGCCGTTCAGGCGCTCGCTGCCGAGGACCTCCATCCACTGCTCAAAGGGCAGGTTGGTCGTCACGATGAGGCTGACGCGCGTCAAAGAACCCCCGGAAAGCCCCGTGCGCCCCGCTTCGTGTCGTTCTTTGTTGCCTGGCGCGTGAGACAACTTACATGGAAGCTTTGACACTACTCTGGCACGGAATTCGCAATTTCGGTAAGTGCGATCAAGTTACGTGGACCGAGCTTGATCGAAATGGCGGCTATGTATGCGCCCCAGGCAGACAGGGTTGTACGCAAACCATTACCATGGTTCAGCTTGCGACTGTGCTTAGCGTGATCTGTGCGTTGTCGGACGCCATGGCCGGCGTTTTCGTCCCCACAAGACACGTGTGGCGAACGATGACATGTGCGAATAACATGCATCAGATTGAGACGAGATTGCTCGCATAGCAGTCAATTGCTCTCCGGCGGGGAACTGATCCTGCCGGGAAGAAGACCGCGGACTACTCGCGGCTCGTTTAGTGAGATCCGCACGAAGGAGGACTCCGGGCGGGTTTCACAATAAGATGTGCGTTACAGGGTTGTGTCGGCCGGGAGTGGCCGGCCCGCCTGGGCGTCAGTTGGGAAAAACTATGGTTGAAGAGCAGAATAATTCCGAGCGGCAGGCGACGCGACGGCTGGGGCATTACGAGATGCTCGAGCAGATCGGCCAGGGCGGCATGGCCGTCGTCTACAAGGGCGTGCAGCGCTCGCTTAACCGCACCGTGGCGATCAAGGTGCTGCCGGAGCGGTTCGCCCGCACAGAGGAGCTGCTGGCGCGGTTCGACCGCGAGGCGAACATCGCCTCGCAACTGAATCACCCCAACATCGTCCAGGTCATTGACCGGGGCAAAGAGGGCGAAACGCTTTTCATCGTCATGGAGTTCGTGAGTGGCGAGAGCCTCGACCGGCTGATCCGGGATGGAAAACTTTCCATCGCCCAGGGGCTCGACTACGCCCTGCAGATCTGCGACGCGCTCGAGTACGCGCACGCGAAAGGGGTCATCCATCGCGACCTGAAGCCCTCGAACATCCTCGTGGACAACGAGAGCGGACGCGCGAAGATTTCCGACTTCGGCATTGCGGCGATCGAGGCGACCAGCGCGGGGCTCTCCACTCTCACGAGGGAGAACATCAAGCTCGCCGCAGAGCTTCGCGCTATGGGCGAGACCGCCTCGCTCACGAGAGAAAACTCCTCACTCGGGACGATCAATTACATGTCGCCGGAGCAGCGCTTCAATGCGCACGCGGTCACATTTCACACCGACATATTCTCTTTCGGCGTCGTGCTTTACGAGATGCTCACCGGCAAGCTGCCGATCGGTCATTTCAAGCTGCCCAGCCAAGTCAACCATCAGGCGCCGGCCGGGTTCGACCGCGTCGTCATGAAGTGCCTGGCGCAATCGCCGGCCGACCGCTACCAGAGCGCCGGCGCGATCAAGGCGGATCTCGCTCGGATCAGCGGACGCCGTCTGAGGCTTCCGAGAAAAACTTCGCTGCTTCCCGCAGGCTGGTTGAGCGGCCGGCGGCGCTACGCGCTTGGCGGCGTCGCGGTCCTGGCGTCTGCGCTGACGGTCGCGCTCTTCGCGCACGCGTATCGTGGTCGCACTGTCCCCGGCGCAGGCGGCACGCATAAGACAGAGAGCGCGGATTCCGACGCGACCGGCGACCCCATCGCCGCCGAATACAAACGCGCGCTGGCGCTGATCGGCCAGAACAAGATCGGCGAGGCCATCCCGCTGCTGAAAGACGTCCAGGTGAATGGACCCAGGCCGCTGGCCGCGACCGCGCAGTTCGACATCTGCCTGGCATATCGCGATAGCGAGGATTACAACAACGCGCGGACGGAATACGATGCCTTTCTGCGCTCCTACCCCGAATCGCCCAAGGCGCCCGAAGCGCTCATGGACAAGTGCAGCATCACGTGGAAAACCATGCCAACCTCCGGCACGTTTTCCACCAAATACTACGGCGCCGCGCAGCAGCAACTGGTGAAGGATTTGCAGAAACTGATTGAGGATTATCCCAAGAGCGACCAGGTGCCGAAGGCGCTCCATCTCATTGCGGAGGTCTGCGATAAACCGGAGTTGAACGACTGGAAGACGGAGGCCGATGCGCTGGTCGCTCTTTACGAGCGCGAGCCGGTCTCCAGCCGGGACTTGCTGTACAAGGCGGCCGAGCTGTACGCGGGCAAGGCGAACGATAAGGCGCTCGCCGATAAGGCGTACGAGCGATTCATCAATGATTTTCCCGACGATTCGCGCCACAGCGCGGCGGAGATGGCGCGCAAGCTCCTCGACGTCTCCAAAGTGATCGCGGGCAAGAAGGCGTTATAAGAAGCCCAAAGAGATTCCCGACGTTCTAGCACGAAGCGAGGCCGTCGCAGGAGGTTACGACCGGTTCGCGCGCCTCGCCGAACAAGGCGGCGGCGTCGCGGAATTCCGCCTCGCGCGCAATAAACGCGTCCACGACCCGAGGATCGAACTGCGCATTCCTGTCGGCCAGGATAATACTCCGGGCCACATCATGTGCGAGGGCTGCCTTGTACACGCGCTTGGAGGTCAAGGCGTCGTAGACATCCGCCAGCGCCGCGATGCGTCCGGAGAGCGGTATTTGTTCTCCCTTCAGGGACCGGGGGTAGCCGGATCCATTGAAACGTTCGTGGTGGGTGAGCGCGATCTCTGTCGCCATGCTGAGGTATCCAACCCCTGAGTACTGGCGGGCAGCCGCGCCCAGAGTCTCGCCGCCGATAATCGTATGGAGCTTCATGGTGTTGAATTCGGCGTCGGTCAAGTGTCCGGGTTTCAGGAGGATATAATCGGGGATGCCGACCTTGCCGATGTCGTGCAGGGGGCTGGTCAGGTAGATGGTTTCCGCGAACTCCGGCGTGACGGTGTTTTTGAAATCCGGATGTCTGGAGAGTTCCAGGGCAATCATGCGCGAGTACTCGCGTATGCGCTCGAGGTGGCGGCCGGTCTCCGGGTCGCGCGATTCCGCCAGGCGCGCTAAGGCGAAAATGGCCACGTGGCGGGTTTCCAAGGACAGGATGCGTTGGCCGGTTCGAATACGGACAATCAGTTCTGCCACATCGAAAGGTTTGATTAGGAACTCGTCAGCGCCGGCCGAGAGCGCATTGACGACGTCGGCGGTCTCCTGGCGCGCCGTGAGAAGGATGACGAAAACGTAGCCCGGGAAAGACTGCGAGCGAATCCATTTGCACAGTTCGAGTCCGTTCATGTTGGGCATCATCCAGTCGGAGATCACCATGTTGACCGGTTCCTTCCGGAGGATTTGCACGGCCTCGGCCCCGTCGGAGGCCAGGAGCGGCTCGTGTCCGCTGTGGACCAGCGCCTGCTCCAGTATTTCCAAGGCAAGCGGGTCGTCGTCAACGGCAAGAATCTTCATGGGTCAGTTTCTCCGTTCGCGATGGGATATCTGTTCTTGGGCGTCGGGCAAAAGCCGGACTGCGATTTGCTCGAAGCGCCCGATTTCTTCCTGGAGCCGTTTCAGCCGAGCACCCGCCTCGGACATGTTGCCGGACTGGGCGGCAGCTTCTATCCCCGCTGCGGCTTTTGCGAGGGCAACCGCCGAAACGGTGAGGCTTGTGCCCTTCATGCGATGCGCGAGCGATGCCAGCAGTTTGTTCTTGCCTTCGCCGAATGCCTGTTCCATCTCGCAGGCGTCGTTGCAGGCGGCGGTGCGGAACTTGGCCAGGATTCTTGACGCAAATGCGGAGTTGCCGCAACACCGCTTCAGAAGATCGGAATAGACCAGGACCGGCTCGCCTGCGGTTGGGGACTGCTCGACGGACGCCGCGGACTGCGTGACGTCCAAGTCGTTTGCCGGTCTGTCCGCCGGGCTTGTCGGAACCGATCGTAATTTGCCGAGGCGCTCTTGAACGACCCGCGCCACCTCCTCCAGAACCAGGGGCTTCGGCAGATAATCGTCCATTCCCGCGGCCAGACAGCGCTCCCGGTCGCCCTTCATCGCGTTCGCCGTCAGGGCGACGATTGACGCGTGTACGCTCCTGCCGTGCAACTGCTGCTGCGCCGCCTCATGCGCGCGGATGCCGGCGGTGGCCGCGAAGCCGTCCATCTCCGGCATCTGACAGTCCATCAGGATCAAGTCATAGTCTTTCTGCACCGCCGCACTGAGGGCTTCCTTTCCGTTCGCGACGCACTCGCAGTCGCGTCCGAGCAGGCGCAGGATCTCCACGGCGACCTCGCGGTTGATCGCGTTGTCCTCCGCCAGGAGAATCCGGACGTCGGGCGTCGAAGCGGCCTCCACCCGAGCCGGTTCCGGAACCGGGGCTGGGACCGCGGCTGCCGGCGCCCCGGCCAGGGCCGTGACGATGGCATCGAACAACTCTGACTGACGGACGGGCTTGGTCAGAAAGGCGGCGATTCCAGCCTGCCGCATTTTCTCCGGTTCGTCCTCGCCGGTGGAACTCAGCATGATGATCACGGTGTCGCGAAGACGCGGGTCCGCCTTGATGGCCAAAGCCAGTTCCAGACCGCCCAGCCCAGGCATGTTGTGGTCCGTGATGGCCACGGCGATGGGCTTGTCTGTCTGAGCGGCCTGGCGCATGACGGACAGTGCGCCTTCGGCATCGGGGGCATCTTGAACGTTGCAGCCCCAGGAGGAGACCTCCTCGTGGAGGATTTCGCGGTTTGTCTCGTTGTCGTCAACGATCAGGACCGGCAGGGAACGGAAGGCCTCCGGTTTCCGCGAGGATGCGGCTTCCGCTCCCGCTTGCTTCTTCAGCACGACGGTGAACCAGAAAGTGGACCCGTGGCCTGGAGAGCTTTCCACGCCGATGGAACCGCCCATGATATCAACGAGTTGCTTGCAGATGGCCAGGCCCAGGCCCGTTCCGCCGTACTTGCGGGTGGTGGAGCTATCTCCCTGGACGAAGGGTTGGAACAGCCGCGCTTGCTGCTCGCTGGAGATGCCGACGCCCGTATCGCGCACGGCGACGCGCACGGTCACCTCAGAGGGACTCTTGTCCTCCGTGGAAGCCATGATGATGACTTCTCCCTTGTCGGTGAACTTGATGGCGTTGCTGGTAAAATTCGCGAGAATCTGCGCAAGGCGCGTCGGGTCACCGCGGAGACGCGTCGAGAGAGCCGGGGCGACCCGGCAGGCCAGTTCAACGCCTTTGCGCCGAGCGCCTTCCGCAAATATCTGTGCGACGCCTTCCACGGTATTGAGAAGGTCGAAATCAACCTCCTCGACCTCCAGTTTTCCGGCTTCGATCTTGGAGAAATCGAGGATATCGTTGATAATCGCCAGCAGGGCATCCGCAGCGGTCAGCGCCGTCATGACAAAACGCTCCTGCTTCTTTTGCAGCGGTGTGCTTCGGAGCAAGCGGAGCATGCCGATGACGCCATTCATGGGCGTCCGGATTTCATGGCTCATGTTGGCCAGGAATCGCGCCTTGGCTGCCGCGGCCTCATGAGCCTCCTGGGTCTTGATCTCCAGGTCGTGCGTTCGTTTCTCGACCAATTCCTCCAAGTGCAGCCGGTGGTGTACCAGTTCCTCATCCCGGCGCTGGATTTGACCCAGCATGTTGTTGAACCACTCGCAGAGCACGCCCAGTTCGTCGCGGCTATGGAGATGGACGCGAATGGAGTAATCGTGCCGGGCCGAGATGGACTGCGCGGCGGCCGAGAGTTCCCGAATCGGCCGGGCCACCAGCCGCTGCAGCAAGAGGGCCAGAAGATAGGCCAGGATGAGAGAGACCAGCAGCACGGCTCCGATGATCGTGACGGATTTCCAGATGTCAGCCCGCAACCGGTCCGTCCGGGCCTTCAGGAAGATGGTTCCAATGCAGCCGTGCCCGTCGGCAATCCGCTGGAACGCCATGATGTAATTGCCCGCTACCCAATGGCCGTCAGCAGCCGGCGGCGGCGGGACGAACAATGTTTCTCGTTCTGACGTGTAGGTGGCGAGAACCGTGCCGTTCTTCCGGTAAACGCATGCGGCGGCGATGCTGGGGTCCTGTCGTAGCGATGCGAGCGTCTCCTGGGCGGCTTTGGCGTCATTGAAGGCCAGAACCGCCTTACTGTTGGCCCCCATGATATCGGCCAGCGTTGACAGGTTATCGCCCATACCGCGTTCGGCCAGGCGGGTGTCCACAAAGATGAACAAGAGGCCCACCGTGATCAGCGGGACGGCCGCCGCCACCATCAGAGACAAGGTGAGCCTGGTTCTGATGGTGTACTCGGCCCGCAGCCCCCTGGCCAGCCGTTTGAAGATCTTGGTCATAGTCGGGCCTTTTTCTCCAAGCGGGTCAGCTTGGAGCCGATCTGCAGATCTGCTTGTTTGGCCGCGTCGGGGTACACCTCGAAACACACCTTGTTGTCCTCGATCAAGAAGTTGATGATGGCGCCTTTCTCGGCGAGGCTGGGCAAATCGCCGATGACCAGCACCGGGCCATTGCGCCTCTTGCCGAGGCTATTGACGATGGTCGCAGATGCCGCGCCGAAATTGACGTAAAGACAGTCGGCGCAGCAGTCGAAGCGACCATAGGCGGCGCGGGCTATGACTTGCGCATCTTCGTTCGGACAAGGGCCATAAGCCAAGTCCATGCACGCGTGCGTATCGGTGGTCCGGCTACGCCAGTCGTCGAAGACGGTCCAGAACGACCCAGTAGGAATCTGCGCGGTTCGCGTCAAGATCCCCCGCCAGCCATCGCGATCTCGGCAACGACCTGCTTCCCTTGAATCATCGAGATTTGTCCAAGGAAAGTGAGGGGGAAAGCGGATTTCGCACCCCCCGAACGGTCAGCGGACTGGGCCAGGCCGGCTTTTTTTTCGAAGGAGTATGGATATGCCCGGACGGCATGATAGAATCCGCTGACAAGATTTGAGAACCTGAAGGGAGTGAATGTGGGACTGCTGCGCGCGGCGCTGACGATCGCGATTGCGCCGATCCTGACCTCGTGCGCGGCCGTCACGCCCGCGTTTGTGAGCCCTTCGGCCGCCGCGGCCATCGCGCAAGCCTCGTCGGCCTCCTCTTACTACTCCTTCATGCCGTTCTTCTCCTCGTTCGGGAGCGTCCCGCGGTGGCCCGGCGACGAAGTCCGCATTAACGCCGTGCCCGTTCCCTCCGCGCCGAACCATCGCCAGTACTCCGGCGTGGCCGCCCTGGAGTCGCTGACGCATTACTGGGGCGACCCTACGGACTGGCGCGACATCGCCGCCGAGATTGCGCCGCTCGAGGGCGACGACGCTACGATCAGCCGCATCCTGGACTGCCTGAACCGGCGCGACTACGAGACGCACCTGTGGGAGGCCAGCCTGGACTCCGTTCGCAACGAAGTCCGGCGAGGCCGGCCGGTGCTCCTGTTTCTGAAAATCGAGCCGGCGTTCGCCCGACATTTCATCCAGGTCTCTCCCGTGCTCGGTTATGCCCTGCTCGGCTGGCTGCCGAGGATTCGCCACGTCCTCCTCGTGGTGGGCTACGACCGAAACGACCAATACTTCCTCTGTCATTCGGGAAACGACGCGTATTCGCTCTGGCGGCACGACGAACTGGATCAATGCTGGGCTCGGACGTCGCATGCGGCGATTTTCGTAATGCCGAAAGGCCAGGTGGAACCATTAACCTCGGCCCACTGACGGCGTGGATGCTCGGCGGCTGCCTGCTCGCGGCGGCCGGTTGCGCGATTGCGCCTCTGCCGGAGGCCGAGGCCCGCGCGGCGCTGGCTCATGGGCTGGCGTTCGAGAGCGCCGGCGCCATGGATAAGGCGGAGGCGGCCTATCGCGAAGCGGCGCGTTGCGAGGCAGTCCGACCGCTGGCCCTGGCCGACCGCGCGAACGTCCTGGCGCATCAGGGCGCTTACGGAAAAGCGGAGAAGCTGTACCTGGAATCCATCCGGCTGAACCCTTCCGCCCCGGCGCTGAACAATCTGGCACGGATGTACTTCGTCTACGGCCGGAAGCTCGACGAGGCCACCGCGCTGGCCGTCAGCGCGGCGGAGATCGCCGGCAGTCCCGGCGAGGCCGCGGAATGCTGGCATACCGCCGGCCTGGCCGCGGGATTGAACGGCGACCTTGCGACCGCCGCGCGCTTTCTGCGGAAAGGGGCCGATCTGCAAATGCAGAGAGGGGCGGACGAGCGCTCCCCAAGCGGTGGGATTGACCCCGGAATGGCATTCGATCTCGCTCGGTATCTGCTCCTGGCCGACCGGCCGGCGGAGGCGCTCAAGGCGCTCGATCAGAGCCAGGCGCCCGCCGAGCCTGCCCAAGCTGCGAACTTGTCCGCGCTCCGGGCGGCGGCACTGCGGCGAATCGAACAGGCGAGCCAGTTGCAGGGTGCGCCGAACCGTTAGCCGGCTAACCTCGCGCGAGAAAGTAATGTGCGCGTGAAGAGAGGGTTCATCGGATGCGTATCGGTTGCCCTCGTGATCGCCGTGCTGGCTTGCGCTCAGGCCATCGCGGGAGAGATGCCGTCGCAGAGCGATGGCTCGACCGCGGCCGAGCAGCCGAAAATGCAGACGGATGCCGGCGGGCTCACCGCGGAACAGTCCCTGGCGGGACGTGCGGGTATTTTGACACCCCTCTGAAAATAAGGCGAGCACCTGCAAAACGGCAGCTATTGCCTCAATCTTGTCCGCCGACTGCCTCCCGCCGATGAAAGACCGATCCTGGCTGTTTCAGGCCGCGCGGATACTAACGGCGGGATCTTCGACACAGTTCTAGAGGCACAGGTCCTGGTAGAACGGTGGCGGCAAGAGTATAATCAACATCAGCCACAGAGCGCGCTGAGATACAGACCGCCGGCGCCGGAGGCGCGCGAGTCAGTGGAGGTCGGCTCCGCTACGCTCCGCCAACCTCCACCAATTCTAACATTATGATTGGCACCGTAAATGGGGGCCGGTCAACTTCGCCAACCCCGATTTGCTCAGCACCCGACCAGCCGTCCGACGGCGGCGAAACCCGGGACCTGTTTTTATCTATCGGGTGGCGCAGGCTTCGGGGCGCGGGGCTTGACGCGATCAGCGGCAGCTATCGAGTTGCGGTCATCGGGTAAACCAATCAGGATGCTCGTCCCAGTCAGGCGCGCTCGCGGCATGGGCGGATTCTCAGCGACCGGCGCGACGGATTCTTGCACACCGATTGACATCGGGCTATCTGCATGGTACGAAACAGGCGCGCCACGGCCTTACTTCGCGGAGCCGATATGGCCTCCAATGAAAATCTAGACAATCAGTCGTCGCAGCCGCCTTCGGATACAACCGTCGATTTCCGAGCGCTGGTGGAACATCTCGTCCAGCCGGTCGTGATCATGGACCGCGCCGGCAAGATTTGCTTCATGAACCCGCAAGGCAAGCGGCTGCTCGCGCATGGGCTCAAGGAGCGCGTTGAAGCGCACCTGAGCAGCCCGGCCCAGCGGAAACCGGCCAGTCAGGTCCGATTCCGCGTCGAGGGCGCCGGCGACCTGATCCTGCAAATCCGGCTTTCCGAAATCTCGTGGCAGGGCCAGCCGGCGACGCAGGTATCGCTGGTGAACGTGACGCCCTACGTCGCCACCGTACAACGCGTCTCAGAGGACCTGGCGAAGTTCAAGAAGCGCCCAGACGCCAGGCCGGACTGGCGCGTGAGGCTCGAGGCGGCGGTGAGGAGCCTCGCCGCGGAACGCGACGCCGCCTACGCCGCGAGTTCGCAGCGGCTCGCGCAGGAGACCACCCGGTTCCAGAAAAGCCAGAGCGAGGCGCAGGCGCAGCGCGACCTCCTCGAAGCGCAGTTGAAAGAGCTTCACGCCGAATTGGTGCAGCTTCGCGAAGCCGCTCCCAAGGCGGAGTCGGCCGGAGAGGAACTCGTCCAGGCCCGCCGGACGATTGACGAATTGACCGCCGCCCGCCGCGAAGCGGAAAACCGGCTTTCGGCGGCACAGCAGCAGTCCGGCGGCCAGGCGCAGGATGAGGCGCAGCGACTCCGCGGGCAGATCGCCGAGGCCGAGCGCGTGATGGCGGAGTCGGCCGAGCGCAATCGCCGGCTCGACGAACAAATGAATCAACTCGCCGCCGCCCGCGAGGAGGCAACGCGGCAGCTTCAGGATGCGACCGCCGCGCGGGATCGGGCGCAGGACGAAATCGCGCGTTTGCAGCAGCAACTCGACGCCGCGGGCCGCGCGCAGGAGGAATCGGAAGCCGCGCGCGCGGCGCTCGAAGCGCAGCTGCAGCCGCTCACCGAACAGCTGGCGCAGTCCGGCGCACAACTCCGGCAGAAGGTCGTCGAGCTGGATCGCTTGCGCGAGGCCGGCAGCGCGATGGAACACGAACTAGACGCGTCGCGCCGCGCCGCCGAAGAATTGAGCGCCGCCCGTCAGGCGCTCCAGGAGCGCGCCCAGCAACAGGCCGACGAACTGCTGAAGTCCAGCTCGCAGCTTCAGGTCCAGTCCGCGCGCTGTGCCGAGGCAGAGAAGACCGCTGCGCAACTCCAGGCGCAGGTTGCCGAGGGCGACAAGGCCGGGGCGGAGAATGAACTCCTTCGACAGCAGATCGCCGAATTGCGCGCGGCGCTCGCAGAACGCGGCTCCGAGGTCGAGGGCTTCCAGACACAGGTAAAAGAGCTGACGGCGGTCCAAGCGCAGTCGAACGCAGAGTTGGACCAGGAGCGCGCCGAGCGGAAGAAGGCCGTCGAGGAGGCCGCGCGGCTCCAGCAGGAAGTTTCCAACTCGACGCAGGCGCAAGGCGAATTATCGGCGCAGCGCGAGCAACTTCAACAGCAGGTGAACGACCTCTGCGCGGCGCGAGCCCGGTCGGAGGCTGAGATCGAGCACGCGCGCGCGGAAATCGCCCGGCTTCAGCGCGCGGGCGCCGATGCGCTGCGCGCGCCCGCCGAAGCGGAGACGGAGGCGGATCGCGCGCGGCAACAGCTTCAAGCGGAGACCTCGCGCCGACAGGAGGCCGAGACGGAGAGCGCGAAGCTGCTCGAGAAGATCGAGAGGTTCACACAGGCGCTCGATGACCGCCGGCGCGAAGCCGATGCACTCGCCCAGACGCGCGCGGCCGATTTGGAGAAGACCGAGCGGCGATTCCAAGCGGAGAGCGCCGAGCGCAAGCGGCTCGAGGAAAAGAGCGCCTCCCTCGAGCGCGACCTGGCGGCGCTGCGGTCCGAGCTCGAGCGGCGCGGGACGGTGGACGCTGAAGCGCCGGTGGCCGCGCGCGCGCAATTTCAGAATGAGTTGCTCGAGCTGAAACGGCTTGAGGAGGAGAACGAAAAGCTTCGCCGCGAAATCGCCGAATCGAAAGTGGCCCCAGCGGAACCGGCCGAAAAGGGCGGCGAAGCCGACCAGCGCGCCGCGGAAGCGCCGAAACGCGCCGCCCCGGACAAGCGCGAGCTCGACGGCGGCGGGGACGCGCAGTTGCTCAACGAGGCGCTGCGGAAGAAGCTTACCGACGTCCGCCGCGCGGCGCGCGAAACGCCGTTGGAACGCGCGGTCCTGGCGCATCAGATCCAGTCTCAAAAACAGGAAAACCAGCGGCTTCGCCAAAGCCTCGCTGCGGCCGGGACCTCCGCCCAGGCGTTGAAGGTCGACCACGAGGCGCCCGACGAACAGGCGAAGACGGCCGCCGGCGAACTCGCCAAGGCTGATGGTGCGCCCCGACAGGAGATCAAGAACCCTGATTCCTCCAACAAGGCCGCCCGCAAGACTGAAGAGAGTTGGGCTCGTCGCCTTTTCTCGTCACGCAAGAAGCCGCCCGTCGGCTGATCTAGAGTCCGCCGTCCACCGTCGCCAGGATTGTGCGCTCGCTCGGGTGGTTCAGCAGGCGCTGGATGTGGAGCAGGACATCGTAGTCCGCCGTCGGCCTGCACGTTCACGTCGAAATCCACGTCGGTCCGGACCAGCATCCCGGGCCCGGCGTGAATGATGAAGAGCTTCCCGGCGTCCAGCCCAAGACCATCGTAACCTTCGTGCTCATTTGTGCAGATTCCGGCGCGCGGAACTTGACGCCGTCAGAGGTAGCTGTCGAGTTGTGCGCGTCTCGAAGATGTTGCCCCAACTGGCACTGGTTTGAACTGTCGTCTGCAAAAAAGAAGCGCTCCCCGAAAGGAGCGCTTCACTAAAAACAGAGCGGCGAGAAAACGGTGCGTATCGCCGGACTACCGATTCCCCCGCCTTACCACATATCCGCGCGCCCACGGCGCGCAAGGGCGGCCAGGTTGGTACAAATTATGGGAATCGTGGTTCAGGAATGGCGGTTCGACATCGGGCTGCCTGAAGCCTATCGGGAAACGGTCATGGACTTCCGAAGCGCGTAACCCGCGATGCATCTGTGGCGGACGGCGGTCAGGATCCTCCGTCCGTGACGCGTGTGACGGACCGGTCCTGCTCTTTGACAAGGTAGAAAACCCCGCCGGGGGTGACGTCCACGGTCACGTTACCGTAGCCCGGGATCTCGATCTTAACGCCCGTGTGAGGCCCCAGCGGAGCATGGGCGTAGAGCAGCCACTCGCGTCCGCCCGCCTCGCCCATAACGTTCGCGATCGAAAAGACGGGAACTTCGGTGTTGAGGCCCCACTCTCCTTTCGGGTCGAGGCTGGTATTGAGCAGGAACCAGCGACTTACGCTCTTCCACTTCACCGGGATGTCGGTCTGGTACGGATGTTCGCGCGTCGGGTTGGGCACGAGCCTGCCCTGCCGCCAGAACCGCGTCAAGGTCGGATTCTCCCAGACGCGGTCCACCCCGCCGACGAGCGCTTCGAACTCCCGCTGGAAGTCCGAGAGGAGCACGGAGGAGCCGCGGAACTCTCGGACGACCCGCGGCTTCAGCAGCCACATGCCGAACTGGACAAACCCGGCATATCGCTCGGGCGACCATGTCTGGCCGGCCTGCAGATAGCTGGAGAGCTTAGACTTCTCTTTCGCGTAGACCTTGTTGGTCCCCCAGTTCCCGTCCCAGGGCGAAAGCTCGAACCAGAAGTCCGGGTTGACGCGGCGCGTTTCCTCAAGCATGAACACCCAATTCATCGCTTCGACCTGAGGAGACCAGACGCGATAGTCGGTGGAACCGTCCCAGTTGTTCGTATAGTAGGAAACCGAGGCGCCGTCCCAGACGCGGGGCCAGGGCGAAATCTCCTGCGCGGTGGACAAGCTGTACTCCGTCCAACCGTGCCATCGGCCGAAATGCGGCGGGCCGAAGGCGTCATATCCGACGAGCAGAGCATGCTCGCGCCACGCACCCGCGCTCAGGCCGTCGCGCAGTCCTTTGAGAAGCGCCGCGTAGCGTTCCACGTAACCTTCGCCCACGGCGCCCCGCTGAAACTCGGCGCTCTTGCCCGTACCGTATTTCTTGACGTAGCGCTGATCGCTCTCGATGCCATACTTCGGCATCAACCGGTTGGGCTCATTATTGGAGAGTAACACGACAAACGGAGGGTCCGGGTACCACTGCTCCAACTGCTTGAAACTCCCGGAAATCGTGTGGTAAGCCCCCACTTCGTACCACGGTTGAATGGCGCCGAAGGGGGATAGGCGTTTCTCCAGCTTGCCATCCGGGCCGATGCACAGGGGACTGGCGTCGAGCGGAAGATTCAGCCACTTGCCGTGGGCATCCTTGGGGAAGTTCTCGGCGTAGAGCAACGACTCCGGCTGGCCATCACGAAGGCTGATCGGCGCCCGCCACTCGGCGAGCTTTCGGACGAGGGCAGCCCCCGTGGCGACATAGCCGGCCTCTCCGGGCATCGGGAAAGGCAGTGTCGGCATAACGTGATGCCCTCCCTCCAGCAGACTGGTCTGGTAGTCGCTCGAGAAGTTGGTTCCTCCAAAGCCACTCGCCCAGTGCGATACCACCGGCAAGGGGCATCCGCCGGCATCCGAGCTCTTCTTGCCGAGTTCAACCCGGACCTGTTCGACAACGGGCGGGATGTCTGAGGCCGTCCCCGTCGGCGGCAGCGCAAGCATCGCGGTAGTGAGAAGCACGACTACACCCGTCCTGCTCATGCGGACCTCCCTCCAGCCCCATTGACAGTGCCTGCGTCGCAGGCGGATAGCCCTCATCAGTCTGTCTTGCCTTCAGGGAGCCAAGCGCCGCCATCGCGCATTGTGAACGTAATTCGAGTCGTGTCGGCTAGGTCGGCCAGACTGAATGGGCGACCTCGTTTCCCCTGGCAGCATTCGATGAATGCGGCCAGCGCGGCTTGGTGTCCTTTGTCCTGCTTTGCGGCGACTTCTTCCTTTCGCCGCCCCTGGCAAAGCAGGAACCGCTGGAAGTCGTCAATAACGCACGCCTTGTCGGCGCCGAGGATCTCGACGTATTCCTTCGGATAGGCGGAAGGCCCGGACGTAATGTACGAAATCGTCGCGACGGAACCGTCGTCGAAGTGCAGCATCGCCACCACGTCGTCGCGCGATTCGGCCGTGGCCCTGGCCGTCACTTCCCGCACAGGTCGCCCGACGATGAACTTGGCAAAATCCACGAAGTGACACGCCTCGCCGACGATGCGGCCGCCTCCAATCTCCGGCGTCGCGTACCAATTGCCGCTCGGCAGGGCGCCGGCATTGACGCGATAGTGCAGTGTGATGGGGTTTTTCCGGCCGGCGAATGCCTCCTGCATCCGAACCGTCATCGGCGCAAACCGGCGGTTGAAGCCCACGAAGAGGCATATTTCCGCCCCACGGACGCCTTCTTCGAGGCGCGCGAGTTGTTCCTCGCTGATGCACAGCGGTTTTTCGAGATAGACCGCCTTTCCCGCGGCCAGCGCCTTCAGGGCCTGGTCCGCGTGGAGATTGTGCGGCGTGGCGATGAAAACGGCGTCCACTTTTTCCGATGCGATCACCTCGTCGAAGCTGGTCGTGCAGAAGTCGCAGCCGTACTTGGTCGCGAGGTCGCGCGCGTTCACGCCGCGTGCTGAGGCGACCGCCTGGAGCGATACGTCGCTCATCTTCGCCAGGGTCGGGAGAAGGACTGAACGCGCGAAATTCCCTGCGCCGACGACGGCCACGCCGACTTTGCCCTTGGGTCGCGGCCGGGAACGCAGAGTCACTCTCTGCGGCGTGCGCTCGCTCGATTCGGCCGGGTACGCAATGACCATGCCGAGCGGCGGCGCGGCTGAGTCTCCCATCGCGTCGTAAGCTTTTACGGAATCCTCAATTGCGAAACGGTGGGTCACGAGTTCCAGCGGCTTGACCGCGCCGTTCTCGACGAGGCGCAGGAACTCCTGCATGTTCCGGTTCTCCGTCCACCGCACGTACGCCATCGGGTAGTCAATGCCGCCAATTTCATACTCGGCGTCGTAGCGCCCCGGCCCGTACGAGCGCGAGAGCCGCAACTCCAGTTCCTTCTCGTAGAACGGCTGACGCGGAAGCTGCATCAGCACGTCGCCGAGGACCACAATGCGCCCGCGGTCGCGCGCAATTGCGGCCGCAAGCTCGATCGCTTCGTTGCTCCGCGAGGCCGCGGTGATGATGACGCGGTCGGCGCCGCGCCCTTCCGTTAACTCGATCACCTGCTGCTCCGCCCCGGCGCCAGCCACGACCGCCGAGCCGCGGCAGAGCTTCCTGAATATCTCCACGCGCGCAGGAGCGATGTCCAGCCCGATGCACCGACCGCCTGCTGCTTCGACGATCTGGCATACTAGTTGGCCCATGATGCCCAGTCCGATGACGGCCACTGTTTCGCCGCAAGCGATTTCAGCCTGACGGACGCCATGCAGCGCAATAGCCCCGAGCGTCGTGAACGCCGCCGCGTCCGGCGCAACCCCGTCCGGCACGCGGGCGCAGAGCATGCGCGGGACACAGACGTATTCCGCGTGGCAGGCGAATCCGGCTCCTGCGCAGGCGACCAGATCACCAGGCCGGATGTCGCCGATGTCCGCGCCGACCTCGACGGCGATTCCGGCGCAACTGTAACCGAGTGGCAGCGACGCCTCCAGTTTTCGCTTCACGGCCTGCATCGTCGCCAGAATCCCGTCGCGCCGCGCCTTCGCCAGCACCCGCTGCACCAGATCCTTGCGCTTGAGCGCCGTTTTAACGACGTTGCGACTCCGGCCCTGGATGGCCGCCCGCTCGGTTCCCGGGCTGACGACCGAGAAGAGATTGCGGACCAGGACGCTGTTCGGCTGCGCCACCGGCCGTGGCACGTCCGCCAGAATGATCTGCCCCTTGTTGAAGTCATGAAGGACTTGCTTCATGGAACCTCCTATGATGACTCGCATTTGTGCCCTGCCAAATCGCATGCGCCTCTTCGAACACCTCCAGCGTCGCGCGCGCCGCGCGTTCCCAGGTGAACTGTTTGACGCGCTCGTAACCCTTCCGGCGGAGCGCGTCGCGCAACGCATTGTTGCTCAAGATCTTATAGATCGCATCGGCCAGGGCGGGAATGTCGTCAGGATTGACGCAGAGGCCCGCGTCGCCGACGACCTCTGGAACTGCCGTTCGGTCCGATCCGACGACCGGGGCACCGCATGCCATGGCTTCAAGCACCGGAAGCCCGAAGGTCTCGATGGATGAAGGGAACACAAACAGATCGGCGCCGGCATAAAAAAACGGCAACCGGTCATGCTTGACTCTGCCGAAGAAACGCACCTGTGGCCCGATCCCCAACTCCTTCGCCATGGACTGCAAATGTCCTCTCAGGTTCATAGGGTCATGCCCGACAATGACAATCGGCTTTCGGTCTCCCAGTCGCTCTCGCAGTTGAGCCATAGCCCGCAGGAGCTTGTCGGCGTTCTTGTATGGCTTCAGGGTGCTTACGAACAGGACGAAACCCGGCCGGAGGTCCACCGCGCGCAACTGGCGCAGCATATCGTCCTCCGAAGGTCGCCTGAAGGAGCAGTCCACTCCCTCGTGGATCACTCGGACTTTGTCAGGCGGGACGTTTCCAAGCGCGAGCACCCGGCTTCGGACGTCTTCGGAAACGGCGATGACCTTGGTGGCTTGCCGCACTGACGAAGGCACGATTCGGCTGAAATAGAGCCTCCGAATCAGGCTGACTTCCTGGGGCGCAAGGCTGTACAGCATGCTTTGCACACAAAGAACCTGGGCACAGCAGTTCGTTGGAATTGCCGCATTACCCGGGCAGAACAGAACGTCTATGCCTTTACAGGAGATAGCACGTGAAAGCCGCACGTGCTCGTAAAGCACGCGCTTCCAGGAAGGACGCTGCCTGACCGGAAGCGTGCAGAGGTCGAACTTGGCGCCCAGTTTCTCAAAGAGCTCCTTGTTCTCCGGGCTCACGAATAGCGTATAGCTGTTGCGGCTGTCAACCGCGGCAATGCCTTGCAACAGGCCCACGAGATAAGTCTCCGCTCCGCCGGTTACGCCGGGGATGATGGACAACGTGTTAACGCCCACCCTCATTTCAGTGCACCATCCGTTCCTTAGCCGCAGACACGCTGTCAGGCGTCCCCGCCGTGTTCCAGCCGCCAACACCTCTGGACCTGGCTAGAACTTCCGCCCGCCCCAGACGCTCGGACTTCAGGCACAACGCCACCAGAATCCAGAACAAGAGCGCAAACGGACTGCCCGCTGAAGACATCCATCCGTGAAGAAAAGAGTCGGCGAACACCACCAGGCACGAGCAGAACAAGATGAAGCCGAGATCGCTCAGCGGACTGCGGGGGCTTTTCCACATCCGGATCCCCGCCAACCCGATCACTGCCATGAATGCCCAAAGCCAGAGCAGCCCCGGGACTCCCAAATCGGCCAGCATGACGATGTGCTCTGAGTGCAGAGTCGCTCCTGTGCCTCCGATCTGCGCCGCTTCCTGCTCCTGAGTCTGGCCCGAAAGCAGGATGAAGCGGGAGTTTCCGAGGCCCATGCCGAACGCCAGATGATTCTGAATCGTCGGCCAGGCCTGTTCCCACATTTCCGTTCGGTGAGTTAGCGTCCCGGCCTTGTCCATGCGCGCAAGGGTCGTGGCGCGGCTCTCCAGATACCCTCGTCCCATTTCCGTCAGCAGGACCAGCGCCAGCAACGGAACGATCAACACGCCGTATCGCAGCAGTTTATCGCGGCCCAAACGCCATTGCGCCAAGCCGCAGGCCAGAAAGGCGCCGATGATGGAGCCCCTTGAACCGGAGGCCAAAATGTTGAGCGCCAGGGCGACTGCGAGTGCGATACTGATACGCTTTTCGGTGCGGCTTGCCGGATACCGCACCTTCCACAACACGATCGGCAACACCATCGCAGAAAAAATGCCGTTCCAATTCGGGTTGTTGAAGAAACCCTCAAACCGCCCGCCACCCTGCCCTGTCGTCTCACCCCCTGGCGTTTTCTCCGCCGCCGCCTTTGGCATGGCAACGAAGAGGACGCCTAGAACTAGAATCAGGATCGCGAGGCGATGCACTATATCGATCATAGAGATTACGCTTCGACTGTCCGAGGTGAAGAACCAGACCGTGCCGAACGCCGCCACAAAAAGAACGCTCACTGCAACGCAGTTCAACAGTGCGAAAGTGGGATGTCCGCTGACCGGCGCCATTACCGTCGCCAGTACCAGGAACGCCATCCAGCCCCAATGAACGGGGGTTAGCCGGTTCAAAGCCAGTCTGCTCCGGGGAAGATAAAGAAGGGCCATTCCGGCTACCGCCGCCAGCGCCATCCATCTGAAGACGCCCTTGCTCAGGATTTGAAGATAGGCCATGCTGCTCGACCCGGCAAGGATGAGCAGAAGGCTGCCGAACAGAATCGCAGGGAACCCCATGCGTATCCGAAGCAACCGCATCAGGACTAAGAATCCTATGCAGCCGCCGAGCAACACAATGGCGATCTGCAAGGGATACTTCTCCAGGAGGTCGCGTATCCGATCCAGGTTCATGGTTTCGACCTTCTCCGGCCTTCTTCCGAAACCAGGCCGGCCATGCGGTTGAACTCGTCCACCGCCTTCTCATAGCTCCAGGCGACGGCGTGTTGCCTCGACACGCGGCGAAACTCCTCCTGCTTTTCACGTTGCTGCAGAATCTCGGTCAACACACGCGCATGCTGTCCCACGTTACCCACCGGAACGACATGCCCGTTGGAGCCGGAGCGAACCAAGTCAGGCGCCGCGCCCACACGCTCGCTGACGACCAGCGGCAAGCCGCACGCCGCGGCCTCATTGACCACGACTCCCCAAGGCTCGTGCCGCGAAGGCAGACAAAAGACATCCGCGCAGACGTAGAGTTCGACTAGGTCAGCCCCCTGCCGGAATCCCAGGAAATGCACGTGGTCGCCGACCGTGAGTTCATTTGCCATTGCACGCAGGCTGTCTTGCTCCGGTCCATCTCCGACAATGAGCAGTTGCGCGGCCGGCAACTGTCGTATGATCTCGGCAAACGCCTTCATAAGCACATCCACACCCTTGACGTGGATCAGCCGGCCGACGAAGATGACGGTCGGCCCATCGGGAACATTCCACTTCCGACGCAATTCGCTGCGCGACGGACGCAGTTCGTCCGAGCGGTGGATAAACCAATCCACATCGGGCGTATTCGGGAAGAAGAAGACGCGCTCCGGACGCGCGCCGTAATGGCACAAGTATTCCTTCGAGAGCGTTCCAGTAGCCAAGCACGCGGCCGCGCGGGACACGACCAGCCGCACCAGCGGCTCCTTGACTGCGCGCCTCAACCATGACCTGGGTTCGCTCAAATGGCTTTCCGAAGAGATGACGTACGGCTTCCGTCGCATCCAGGCCCATGTGATCGCGATCTGCGATGACATCAGCGCGTAGCCAGGAACGACCACCAGGTCAAAGTCTCCGTTGTCCAATTCGCGGAACAGACTCGGGTTCCAGTGATTGATGAAAGATTTCTTTCCCATGAACGCAAGGGATTTGCCCGTAAGCACCCGAAACCTCGGACCCGCCGGAACGGGCACGTGCCAACTGCGATCGGACTCGGTCGCGGAAAAGTAATAGACGGAAACATCCGCATCGGCCGTGGCGACCAGCCGCTCCAGCAGCGGTTGGCGATATGGCGTCGGCAGGGGCGTGAGAAACGCCACGCGCAGCTGGCGGCCCGACACTTCGCTTCTGCAAGGCTCGATTGTGGGCGTCGGAGCCTTCACAATGAAGCCTCCTTGCCCTGTCCTTTCACGGTCAGGTGGGCCAGGGCACCTTCCAGCGACGCGGCGTACCGGCTCACCAGCAGAGGCAACTCCGGCGGCATATCCTTCGGACCGCCGCGCTTGACGATGATCAGAGATCCGCGGAACACGCCGTTCGTTCCCAGACGCGTATCCCAGCGCCAGACGTCCGGCGCCTCCTCGGGCGAAGGTTCCGCTCCGTCCGTTGCCGTACTGCCGTCCCATTGCGCGTGCACGAAGTCCAAGCCGACCGATCTCAGGTCCCGGACGGCCTTCGAGAGGATGGCTTCTCCGGACGTCTCCTTCTCAAGCGCACGCGCCTCGTTCTTCAAGAGTTTCCGATACCTAGAGACGGCTCGATGTCGTCCGAGTCCCCCGATGACGAAAAAGCCGAACTCTTTGAAGTCGCTTGCCCCGATTAACCTTGCCACCACCGCGATGACCACGCCCGCCGCAACGGCAAGGACACCCGCCAGGACGCTGCCGGAAAAAGCGATCAGCAGCGAGAAGGAAGCCAACAGGACACAGAGTCCATACAGCAGCACCAGCGCCTGCCGCTTGGTGAAACCCAGTGCCATCAGGCGCTGATGAATATGGTCTTTGTCCGCGGAAAAGATCGGGACCCGCCGGCTTACACGCCGTGTGATGGCCATCACGGTGTCCATGATCGGCAGCCCGAGCGCGATGACCGGCACGATCAGGGCGAAGGCCAGGTGACTCTTGAAGGATCCTTCCACGGCCAGTGCGCCGAGTGTCATACCCAGGAACAAGGAACCGCTGTCGCCCAGGAAGATGACCGCCGGCGGCAAATTGAACAGCAGGAAGCCGGCGCAGGCCCCCGCCAGCGCCGCGGAGATCACCGCCACCTCCGTCTTTCCCTGGTACGCGGAAAGGCTCAACAGGGCCACTGACATGACGACGCCCAAGCCGCTGGCCAGCCCGTCCATGCCGTCAAAGAGATTCACCGCGTTCGCGCAAGCGACCAGCCAGAGGATGCTCGCCGGCAGCGATACAGCCATGGGCAGTCCCATTCCGAACACGCGTTCTAGCCGAAAGCCGGCCCAGTAGAAACAGGCGGCCGCTACGCACTGCAAGAGCAGCTTGAGCCTCGGCTTCATCGCGCGCACGTCATCCCAGATCCCGACAGCGAGAATCGCCGCGCACGGCAGCAGAAACTTCGATCCGCCGGAAGTCTCCATCGTGGGGAAAACGATCGGGAGCGCGAAGAGCGCCACGAAGAAGGCCGCCGCGACCGCCACACCTCCAAGACGCGGCGTAGGCTGCTGGTGCAGCTTCCGCTGGCCGTCCGGAACGTCCATTGCCCCCACGGCGAGCGCCAGCCGGCGCACACCGGCGGTCAATATAACCGCCAGCGAGAACGCGATGCAGATTCCTGTCAAGTAAATCCAGGCCATGTCTAAGCGCTTTCCGTTTCCCCGGCGATGCTTCGCCGGAAGAGTTCACTGAGTTCCACCGCCGACTGTCGAACATTGAATTCCCGCCCGACCTTCTCACGCGCGGCAAGGGCGATACTCTCGCGGAGCTTGCGATCTCGCAGCAGTGTCTCCACCGCATCGGCCAAAGCGGCAGGATTCTTCTCTTCCACCAGGATTCCTTCCTTCGGGCTCTCGATCAGTTCCGGGATGCCCGAGACTTGAGTCGAAACGCACGGCACACCCGCCGCCATCGCTTCCATCAGCACCACCGGAATTCCGTCGAGGTCGCCGTTCGACGCATAGACGCTCGACAGCGCGAAGACCTGCGCCTGCTCGTATAAGGAACGCACCGTTTCCTGATCGCAGCCACCAGCGAACACGGTGCAGCCCTCGACGCCCAGTAACCGCGCCTCCGCTGCGAGAGCTTGCTTGAGCGGCCCGTCTCCTGCGATCCGGCACTCGAACTTCATCCCTCGTTCCTTCAGAAGCGCACACGCCCGAAGCAGGACTTCGTGGCCTTTCTTCTCGATCAGCGATCCGACGCAAAGCAGGATCGGAGGGGCCTCCTGCTCATGGCGCGCGGGCGCGCCACGGCCGTCCACGCCGCAGTGGATCACGTGTATCTTTTCTCGGGCGGACGTCCCGGCCTCCGCCGCCAGTCGTTCCCGGTCGAATCGGCTGATGGAGATCACAAACCGCGCCTGCCGCACCTTCTCCGGGATCAAGCGCGCGTCAAACGCCGTATGACTTGTGAAGCTGAAGCGGCGCCTCTCCAACTGCGCCGCCATCCAGGCGATTGTCGCCACCTCCGTGCTGAAAGGCGCATGCACGTGGCATACCTGCGGCCGAAGGCGCAGCTCAGCGGCAACGCAGCCCCCGCGAACGACTTCGCCGAATGCGCGCGAGAGGCGCCTGCGCCCTGCCGCGCCAAGCACTTGCCGCGCCAGACGCGTGAAAAGCACCGGATGTCGCAAAAACGATCCTATCGCCCGGACATAAAGCAACGGATGCGCGGTCACGGGCAGGTAGATCGTTTCCCCAACATACTTGCGAGCCTCCACATGAACCGCGTCCGACATCGGCCGTTTGCAAGCTATGTTCAATATCTCCACGCCGGCGTCCCGGACAGCCTCCATCTCGCGATAAACGAACGTCGCCGTCCGCGAAGGGAAGGTGTGGTGGATGTACGCGACAACTCCGCGGCCTGCCTGTGAAGGGGCTGGACTCACTTCACCTCCTTCAGTTCAGTCGCAGAAACCATGTTGTACGTCCCGCCTAGAATCGCCTGCTTCTGGTCGGGAGTCAAGAGCGAGACGACCACATCGTTCGAAAGCTCAGTGACGTAGGCCCACGAATCCAGCTTGTCGTCCCACCGATAGCACGCTCCGCGCAGGCCGCCAAGTCCCATATCGCGAAAGGCGCGCGCCAGCATCATCTCGTACTTGCTTCGGAAAGAGTAAAAACCCAGTTCCACATAGACTGCAACGCCGACCGTCTTTGCCGTGCCGAGCTTCTCCTTGCTCAACGCGCTTCCGATGATACGGTGGGCCTGCGAGCTCGGCCCCGCCATTGACCAGAGCATATAAATGCGGTTCGTTTCGCCTGTCCTGACAGAAGAATGGTAGTAGACTATCCCATTCTCCTCGTTCTGCGTCATCCCAGCCGTTTCCAGTTTCACGAGTCGCTGGGCGCGATCACGATCCTCAGCGTTCATGACGGAGAGCGAAGATTCCAGCGCATTCTCGTTTGTTCGAGAGCTCAACATGCGCAGCACAACCATAACGCCAAGAACTGCGAATGCAGCCGCAGCCATGCCCACTTTCCCTCGGCCGGACAGCTTCACACCGCACCTCTGTCCGACCCGGCTATGGACTCAAGCTGTCTCAGGATGTTCCCGGCCACTTTGTCCCAGGTATATTGCTGCAAGACCTTGCCGTGAAACAGGTTCGCCAGTTTATCGCGCAGTTGCGCGTCGGCGTAAAGCGCACACATGGCGGCTGCCACTGCGTGGTCATCGCCCGGCGGCACCATCAGGCCATCTCTCTCAGGCTCCATAATGTCCCTCACGGCCGCCGTGTCCGGCGCGATAATTGGCTTCCTCATTGCGCCATACTCGAGCAATTTCAGCGGTGAACAATACCATGCCGTTCCCGCCATGCAGCAAATGTCCATCCCGGCGTAGTATGCCTGCATTTCGGAATAGGGCACGTTCCCCGTGAATGCAACGGATTCCGCACACCCAAGCTCCGCCGCCAATCCGCGCAATTCTCGGCTTCCTTCGCCGTCGCCCACAATGAGGAGCGCCGAGTCAGGGCAGTCCCGGCGGGCCAGCGAAAAGCCGCGAATCAGGCTGTCAATGCGATGCCACTTGAAGAAGGAACCGGCAAAACCAAAGACTATCTTGCCCGCCAGCCCATGTTGCCGGCGAATCCGGTCGCCATCGCTGGAATCCGGTCTGAACTTGTCCGCGTCCACGCCGTTCGGCTGAACGATAATACGTTCCGCCGGAATTCCTCGTGCAACGAGGTTCGCCTTCAGCGGCGACGAGACCGTGCGTATACGACGTGCCGACATGAGATTCCGCGTCTCAACGCGCGTGGCATGGCCGGACAACAGGGAGTTCCGTCCATCGCGACACCGCTCCTCAACCATGGGCGCATGAAGCTCCGCCATGCGTGGGATTCTCGCTTCCTCGGCGATTTTACGGCCATCTGTCGCCAGGAAAGCCGTTTGTTCATAGATCACGTCCGGCCTGAAGCTCAGAATGGCTTCCTTGTATCGGCGAAAGAACCGGTGATCGTAGGATATGACGCGCAGATCCTTTGCCGTCTCCCAAAGCAGGTTCGGAATGGCCTGCTTGGCCAGGCCCTTGAACGATGGGCCTTGCCGGCCCGCCGCGGAACCAGCGACCTGCTGTCGCCCGAGCCATTCCCCGAGCACAATGACATTCACCTCGTGTCCGGCGCGCTGAAACGCGCCGGTCATCGCGTTCAGGTGAACCGCATATCCCGAAATGTGAAATCGGGATTGCTGAGGCTCAAGACAGAGATATGCTATTCTCATGTACCTGCCACATTATGGGGCAACGCTTGCCCACGCACCTTTCCATGAGGATAAACCCACCACAGACTCCCGACATTTGAACCAACACGACGAAGTCACGCAGAGCTCGTCGTGCGATTATCTTCCGTGAGGCCCTTACGAGTCGCGCGATAATGACGTTTTACGATCTGGGCGCGATTCCCCAATATCAGGCAGTCTGGCTCCGTGAATTTGCCTTGGACGACGCTTCCCATGCCCACAACACAATCGTCTGCGATATCCGTGCCCGGCCCCAGCATTACTGTACTCCCGATGAAGCAGCGGTCCCCGACGCGGATAGGCTTGCAGTTATCCCAAGACAGGCCATGCGTCCAGAAAGAGGAACGGAGCCCCGCCACTGTCACTCGCTCCCCAATCATTATGTCCCGGCTGAGGTCGAAATGCATGCGGCCGCAGATGAGCGAATCCCTGCCGACGTTGAACGTCGCCCGATAGCCGGCCCGATCCCACGGCGCGCCGATGAACTCGCTGAACGCCTGTACTTGAGTATTTTCGCCAATTCGGACCTCGCCAAGATGATAGAAGGTGCACTCACGTTCGATTCGGCACGAAGGACCAACATGTAGCGTGACGATGGCTTTGAAGCGGCACTTGTTCGCGATCCGGACGCCCGGCCCGATTTCCACCTTCTCCGCGTCGATGTACGTCAGAAACCCTATCCGGCTTCCGGCCCCGAATCTGTATCCGCACAGCAACTGGTACGCCATTTTCCTCAAGAAGGAAAATGGCAGCAGGCACGCTAGAGCTTTATGTGGTCTCAGCCCTCTGAGCATGTGGCTTCCGTAACATTCTTCAATACTTCTGCCAACTGTGCTGCCGTCTCCCGTCGCTCAAACCGCTGGATGAACTTCCAGTTCGGATTCAAGCGGATGCCGCCGTTGCAGTGGCGGGTGTACAGGTCCAGCAGCACACACGCGATATCCTCCGGGTTGACCGGGTCAGCGGCGATGCCGAGCCCGGACCGGCGCAGGACATCTTTCGTGTCACCCTCGGCGACCGGCGCCAAGATCGGCTTGCCCGTCGCCAGATACTCATACAGTTTCGCAGGGACGTAAGGCACAGCCTTGGCCCGGTCCTCGAATCCGACCTGAACGCAGAAAAGCACGTCAGCCTCTCCCAGCAGCGCCATCGCCTCCGCATGCGGAACGTAGCCCGGAACCGCCACAGAATCCTCCAGTCCCAGATCCTTGATCCTCGCCCGCCAACCCTCGTGGAGATAGCCTATGAAGCATAGCCGGATTTTCCCGCGAAGCTCCGGGCTCCGATCCAAGATGATTTTCAGGCCCTCCAGCAGGACCTTCGGCGTGCGCATGGAGCGATCCAGCGCGAACGGTTGATAGGACATGCAGCCGGCCAATCGCCGCATCCAGTTCCGGCCTGCGTCGCCGCCGGCCGCGTGCCGCAAATCGTGGAACGTGCCGACGTGCGTGATCGTCAGCGGCCTGGCGTTCTGTGGTGATGGACTGCCCTTCGGGATATCCTCTTCATCATACCCGTTGGGAATCGCCACGACGCGTTCGGCGCGCGCAGCCCCCAGCAATTCGCGCATCCGCTGCGCTGCCAGGGGCGTGTTGGCGACGACTGTATCCGCCCGCCGGAGCATGAACCGCTCCGCCGCCACGGTTGCTCGGTAATGCAGCCGACTGGGCCAGGTGAGCAGCGAATCCTGCGTCCAGAGATCGCGCAGATCCGCCACCCACGGCACGCGCGCCCACAGGCGCAGAAGGAATCCCACCACAATGAGCGAATACGGCGCCGAACTGGTGTAGATCGCGCACGGCCGCCTTTCCCTGATGATTTTCAACGCGCGGGGAATCGCGCCCAGCGCCCAGAAGAATTCCTTCTCCCAAAACACCGGATAGAGAAGAAACCAGAAGACCCTGAAGAGGTGGAGTTTTTCCAGCGCCCCGCGCACGCGCCGAGGCTCATAATCGCGTGTCCGGTGCACTTCGCAGCGCCCTTCAACATCCTGCGACAGCGAACCGTCCATCTTGAATTCGCGGTGGATGCTATAGTCATTAGGGCGCACCGTCAGCACGATCGGCCTCCAGCCGAACTCCGGCAAATACTTCACGAACTTCGCCGAGCGCTGCACGCCAGCGCCGCCGATCGGAGGGAAATAATAGGTGATGAAGAGGACTTGTTTCATTAAGTTCTCAACCGTCGGGGCTCACGCCCAGCGCGGTTCTGTAGATCTCTCCCATCCTTTTTCGCCGCTCCTGGAAATCGAACTTAGCGCGGCAAAGTTCCAGCGACCTTTTTCCCATCTTCGCCCGCATCTGCGGGTCATCAAGAAGGGCCGTGAGTTTCGCCGCCAGTTCGGCAACAAGGAACTCGCGAGCCTCAACGACTGCCGCGCGATTGTCGAAGGGTTTGTCTCCCGTGCGGACCAGGTGACCGAAACCATTTACGGACAATCTGACGACAAATCCATTTCCACCGTTCTCGATGACCTCCTCCAGCGCGCCCACGTTGGTCACGACGCAGGGAAGTCCGCAGGACATGGCCTCCAGGCAGACGAGACCGAACGTGTCCCAGAAGGTTGGAAGACAAAAGACATGGCACTTGCGCATGAGCGCAATCACTTCCTTCTGGCCCATGTTCTCGTGAACAAGGATGTTCGGCCTTCTCTGAACTCCCGCCCGGGCCTCCGCGGCATCACGTTGCGTGGTATCTGTCATGAATCCGTCCGGAGTGAAGTTCGTCACTAGATGCAGCACGGCGTCATCCCGGTTGAGCGAAGTGAATGCGCGCACGAGCTCTCGGCCACCTTTCCTGAAGAATGCGTACCCCGCAAACAGGACGTGCACCTTTCCATCTGCGAAGCGTTCCATAGGGCCCTCCGGTATGCTCACGGCGGGATAGACCAGCTCGAACTTTCCCTGGAGCGCCGCGCACCAATCCGTCAAGTGCTCAACGAAGCACTTCCGAGCAAGCTCAGACCAGAACAGAATTTTCCGGCAGTGCTCACCGGACAGAAGGTCCATACACTTTGCGAAGAGATACCGTTTGCGGTTGCGCGGATTGTAGAGAGGCAGAATCGATTCCAAGATCACCACCCAGGGCGTTTTGTTCGTGACAATGGAATTCTTGACCTCGTAAAGGTCAATATGACGAGTCGGGACGAAGGTCTTCAGCGTGACCAGGAAACTGTTGTTGCGATACGGCCCGCGCAGATAGGAATAGGGTATCTCCCAGACCGGGTGCACCTGGAACCCGTCGGGCGGCTCTGCATAATGGGAGTTCCAGAACTGATGTGTCTGGCGACGCGTTGTGCCAAGGATGTATGGGTGATCGCTCATCCCAACCCTTCCCGGCGCAGGCCTGGAGCGATATCATACTGCGCCTGCCCCTGAGGCGAACCGGATGTCCAATGGAAGCTGAGAGAAGCTCTTAGCGCGTTCGTCATACTGCAGGCAACCGTTAACCTGGTCGTTTGCTGCTTGACGCCGTAATGCGGGGAGTGCCATCCCGGGCTGAGTTGAACTCTCATTCCCAGAGTCTCAGGCGTCACGATGCGAAGGGAATGGCCGTCGCGTTCAGCGCGGAGTTCCCGGCCGCTCAACTGGACGGACACCTGCGGCGCGAATAGGAACCCCCACGTCAGTTCACGCTCTCCGAGGCCGGAAATGCAGTCTATGATCCGCAGCGACGGCGAACGCCTATCATGCCGAAACTCGCGGCGCACCTTCACGTCCAGGCGCGCGTAGCCTTCATGCTCTGCGACAAGCACATCCTCATCCGGCCCGCTCCGCCATTCGAGCACGTGGCAATGCGCGTTGTCCTTCAGCCGGAACGGGTCGCTACGCTTGAGGGGGTTAATTTCCTGTCCGTCCACGATCACGGTGTTGTGCGCCGAGGTGGAGCGAAACATGTGCCGGTCTTTCAGGTTCCCTGTGTAGGTGTACGTACCTCCGTCCACTATGAACTCGACCCCGTCGAGCGTCAGCGTGAAGCTCAGGTGGTCATTGTGGCTGTGCGCGCCGACATCCCGCGCGTCCGGTCGCCGACAGCTTATGAGCGCATGCAGCCGCTCCGAACTCAAGACGTAGAACCCCGATTCAGGGAAGGCCCTCGACTCCTCCTTCGCCTGCGCTACCGGCATGGCGTCGTAAACCTTAAGCCCCTCCGACCCCAGCAGCCAGAACGCCTCAGGATGCGGATCACGCGTCAGCTTGAACTCGCCTTCGCCGGTGAGGACTGCGGCTAGCGAAAGCAGGTAACTGTGATCGCGTTTGTCGAGCGGCGTCAGCTCCTGCAACCGCCCGTCGTCTGCATCTCCCACCTGAGGCGCAAACCGAGCGAAGCGAGGCCCTGAGGCATCTCGAAGGGGCATGGGCAAATAGGCCGCGGTGAAATGAAACATCCGCGTGATCGCGTCTTGCGATGCCGGAGGCAACTCGATACCGTTCCGGCGCAGCAGCAGCCATGTCGTCGCCGCCATCTCAAGCACCAGCCGATGATAAGGAATGCTCCCCTCGAAGTGGACGCCGTCAGAGCGCACCTGGCGCTCGAGTTCCTCACAGAAGCCCTTGATGCCCGCCTCGCGCCAGTCGGTCGCTTCCTTGAACTCGGGGAACAGCACGCCCAGGAAGACGAGTCCCACGAAGTTGCTGAACCGATGATTGCCATATCCTTCCAGGTGGCGCAGGATGAACCGGCCGTGGCTCAGCAGGTTGCGGTAGAACACCTTGCGCGCCTCGTCGGTGAACGCCGGCGAATCGCCCATGAACGCGAATCCCCAGATCCAATTCACGATCTGGATTGCCACCTCCATCGGCGACATCCAATTCGGGCCGATCAGCGGCGGGTTCTGCCGGTCCCAATCCGTCATCTGCGCCACCCACTCAGATGCGTATGTTAGATTGCCGATTGCCGATTGCCGATCGGCGGCAGGTGCTTCGCCTCGCGAAGATTCCGCAGTCCGCAATCCGCATTCCGCAATGAGGTGCGCTATTCCGAGCGCACCAAAGTGCTGGCACCGCGAAAGCTCCCACACACGCTTGATGTCGCTCCCGTCGCTGTACTGCACTGGCAGCACTGCGCTGTACCGCTTCTTCCACCGCCGTCCCGTCGCGAAATCCTCGTGCCATGGCATACGCGAATGAATGCCTGGTGTGAGCTTGTTGAATGAACCCGGCCTGGGACATTTTGCGCCAAGCAACTCAAATTCATGCCGACACGCCGCGTCTGCCTGGGCGATGACTGCACGGGCCGTTTCCGGATGATCGGCTAAAAATCGCGCCGCGAGTGCTCGCTTCTCCTGCCGCGTGAAAAAGAACCGCAGTTCCTTCGTGCGGATCATCCGCATCATCGCTTCAAAGCTCTCTGCGCCGAGCGATACCCTCAACGTCGAGTCGCCTACTTCAAACGCGCCTAGTGCAGCGCGCGCGGTATCATGGATCAGCCGTGCACGCCTGATGGCTGCTCTCGTGATTCGGCGAAGCAACAGATCACCTCAACTTTCAGGACCGATTCCTGGCCATAGCCGCTGCGACCCAGGCTTAGAAATGTCCGCTTCCACCGGAATGGGCTTGCAAGGCAGCATCGTAAAGGCCTTGAAGCTTTTCCACCAGCATCTCAATTCGGAAAGCATTTTCGATTCGTTCTCGCCCTGCCCGCGACAAGCGAGCACATTCTTCCGAAGATGAAGCCAACGAATACATGACATCCGCGAGGGCGTCAACGTCCCTCTCAGGAACCAGACGTCCGCATCGCCCGCCGTCCAGCAGCTCTGAGATTCTCGTAGAAGGACAGCAATGCTCTACTTTGGCGATCATCGGCGTATTCGTTTCGCACGTACTGAGCGCCCGTAACGTTCACGCCGGCAGCAAAGGCCTTCGAAAGTGCCACGACGCTCTCATCCACGTCGCGAGCAAGCAGACAGTGTGGAAACAGATAGTTGTAGACGACGTTTCTCCCTCGCGATAGCGCTTCAAGGACCATGCGCGACAAGCCATCGTGACGGACGATTCGCAAAAGCACGGACGATTCCTCGTAGACTTTGTCCATATTGTCAGCGATTCCCAGGAAATGCACATTGGGCGGCATCCTTACGCCGTCTCCCGAATCGCCAACGACTTGAAAACGCACATCGCCCATTCGGCGGGCGATCTCAAGTACCATGTCCAAGCCGTAGAACTCCCGCTTTGCGGGGACACAGTAACAGACAACACATGCCTTGGAAGGCAATGGTGACAGAGACATGCTCGCGAGTCCCTCAAGTGGATACGGAATGTACACGGACTCGATTCCCAGCTCTGCCAACTCGTCTTTCAGATGAGGGGCAACAACGATATTGGCATGCGTCAACCGGTTGATCCGTTTAGCCATGATACGCACACGCTCATTAGTCAAGGCGAAGTAAACGTCAGAACCCACCCAATAGCGTACAGTCCGCTTGCGCATAAGCCGTGCCCATCGAAATATCCTCATCGTCTTGGTCTGGTCACACTCGATGAACACAGTGCGCTGGACGATGTCAGCCGACATCGTCTGACGCAAGATAGTGCGGAGCCTGGTGCCTGCAGCGACAGCGTCCGCACCGGCTGCCGTCAAGAGACGCACCAGCGTATCGCGACGGCGCCGTTCGCTATCGTCGATCAGCACCCGAATCCGTCCACGTTTGCGCGATATCATCATTGTTCTTTCCAGATTGCGAGACCCACCACTACGATCTCGTTGATGTAAAACATGCCGGTCACGTTGGGGAAGCTTATAAGGACATAAACACCATCGCTGTATACCAACGCATCCGCGCAATTGCGCGTCAACAACAGAGTCGTACGACAGATGTTGACCATCTTCCCTACTCAACCCGATGTGTTCTGTGCGGCGCCTCGTGATTTATTTGATAACCGCCTGACTACGGCCTGAGCTCCAAGACGCCCGGCGGCGCTGGCGCAGGCCAATGGCGCCGAGCGAAGGCTTGAGGCGAATCCTCGCCATGCAAGGCGCATACCCCACCTGCGCCGCACAATGTTAGCGAACGAGAACAAAACCTCACTCGAGTACTTCTTTGCGCGGCGGTCTCCGACCTCTTGCTGTGCGAACTTTTGGATTAGTCCGGCGATAAAGTTCCAATTCTGAGCAAAGCTGCTGATCCCGACCGGCAGCGCAAACAACTCACCGCCCATCCGGCGGCCAAACTCATCCGGCGGCAATGAAGGCGTTCCGCGACCTGCAAGCTGCAACAATGACCGCGCGGCGTCCCTGTCACCATGTATTACAGACCTTGCGAACAGCTTCAGAGTCCACGTGCGACACACTTCGTCGAGATCTTCCTCTCTGCAACCATCTTTGTAAGCGGCGAATGGTCTAACGCAGCGCTCGTCGGGGCGATGCGTCCTGTGAAGAACCTCGAGACCCGCTTTACATTGCCGTAAGAACTCTCTGCTCATGCTGGAGGCGCGCATTCGGTAGTCCACTTCGCATCCTTGAACGGGGACGAATTCATAGCCGGCGCGACCTAGGCGCGCCCACATATCCCAGTCCTCACACCCCTTAAGACTTACGTCGAATGCGCCGACCTCATCGAACAAGCGCCGTGGTGTCATCACCGCGTGGACTGGGAAGGCATTCGAGTGAGCAAGTTCCTTGAATCCTAACGAGCGCAGGGCCTTCGTGCCGCCCAATACGCCCTTCCCGTCTTCCGAAATTAATCTCGTGCCGCAAAACTGTGGTTGGGGCGAAGATTGGACTTCTGCCGCAGCCAGCATGCGCTCGACGAACTGCCTTGAATAAAGATCGTCAGCATCAAGAAAACAGAGCCACTTTCCCTGGCTCTCCTTGATGCCACGGTTCCTTGTTGCACTGAGGCCCTCATTATTTGTGGTCACTACGCGAATGCGCCGGTTTCTTGCCGCCCATTGCTGAGCGATATCCAGAGACTTGTCGCGCGAGCCATCGTTGATTACCAGCGCCTCCCAGTCCGCAGAGGTCTGTTCATGGACGCTGGCCAAAGTCCTGTCTATCGTGTCTTCCCCGTTGTAACACGGGATAATGATACTGACGTTCACGCCAGACACTGTCATTGCACCTCTAAACCTTACCGCAAAGCACATGCAACGATGGCACCAGCCACGGCCAGCGCAACTGCGTCCAGAAGCAGCAGTGCCGCGTTACGTTTCCAGTAAGTCCGAGCGGGCCAGTATACGAATCGATATAGGAGCAGCCGCTTAAGCAACGGAAGATGGTGCAGGCGCCACAGCCTGCGATATAAGGAATAGGCCCTGAAGCTGCTCATGCTAAACTGCTCTGGAGCGGCTGCGATCGCCTGTGAGATCGTAAGGAATGATATGTTCGGTTCGCGTTTGAGCCGCTGCAAAAGCATTTCAAGTTCCTGAAGTGACATATTAGCTCGTGGCTCCCCACGCTCTTTGAGATTGTAATTATGGAACAGGACGATGATGAACGCACGCTCCTGAATGTTCTTGCACTGCCGTACGTCGTCCTCGATTCCCCATAGACCACTCAGCGCTGGAACGAACGCAAAGCCATCCTGCGTGCACGCGCCATGAAGACTCTCGCCTGCGGACATTGCACGGAAGCCTGCCGCCGTCAGCGCCGTGAGTGTGTCCTGATCAAAGGTATTGTGCGGCGGAATGAATACCGAGATGCCTCGAATGCCCGCAGCGGACAGCAAGGCGCGCCCTTTCTCAATGTCAGATCGCTGATCCGCGGCGGTCCTTGCAGTGAACTCGCTTTCCACGGCGCTGGAAGCAGTCATGCAGTGGCAATAACCATGCTGGCAGACTTCGATGAGATCCCGGTGCGCCAGAATGAATGGCATGACCAGCGACTTGGACTCAACCGGATTGCCTGGCACTTCCTTTCCCATTTCCGATTCCCGCATGTCCCCCGGAATGACCGCCACAGAGAGAGACACGCCTTCCCGCACGAAGAGATTTATCACTTTCAGATCGAGGCTGTCCCGCTCAGCACTCCCGCCTTTCAGGAAAACGTCGTCGTACCGGAAAACAACGTTGATCGCGCCTGACCGGCCTGGCGCCACTTTACCCTCGGCGAAGGCATTTCTCGGTTTATTCAAGGACTTTGTCAATAGTATCACCACTTGGCCGCTGTCACCACTGGCGTGCAGCTTGGGTGAAACGCCGTACAACCAGTCTCCTGTCGTTGCAGGGCTGCCTCTCTGACTTGGGGGAAACCCGATATCATTGGTCGTCCCGAGCCAGAGCAATGGTGCGTTCAAGTGAAACGCCGATCTCGCGAGAAAGCGCTTCCTGGCGCCCTCGAAGCGTCGAGGCTATATCGTGGTACCGATCCATGATGGACAGGAAACAACGATTCAAGTCTTGGCGCCATCCTGACCTCCGGAGGTCCACGACCGACTCCGTGCAGCCATAGCGTTCCATCTCGCCCTCAAGTTTCTGGCGATAATACTCGGAGGCATAGAGACCCAACCCCGGCACACCTGACGACAGCGCAAAGAGCAGAAAATGATAGGACATGCCTACGGCTAGATCAGAGGCCGCAACGCAAGCTTTGGCCTCAACAGGATCTGCGCGCAGGTCACAAAGAATATTGGAGGGCGGGCTGCCGCACAACTTCTCCTGCACGACGCGATAGGCGGCAACTTCAGCAGAATCATTGGTGAGCATGGGCACGAAAATGATGCCAACCCCCGGTGCGCTCCCTACTGCGCGGCACACGTCGAGCAGAATGCCCGGGTCTTGGCCTTCGGACTCCGCATAGGCGGCCCAACGGGCGTTTACCGCAATGATTTGCCGGGGCGTCGCCTCGAACATTTCTTCCAGCCGCTTGCGTGCGCTCTTGACGCGATCCTGGGAAACAGGAAGGTCGTGCGCGTCGTCCCCTGTGCACAACAACTGAGGCCCTTTCACGCCCAGCAATCCCGCGGTGCCGAGGGATTCTCTTTCGCGGAAAGTCACACAGCAGGCGGCGCTAAGCCCTCGCCGCGCGAACTTCTTACCCAGCCTGCAACGAATAGGCCCGATCCCCTGCCCTGAGAACACCACGGGCTTACCCAGAACCTTTGCAACCATTGCCTCCGCGCATGGGGCGAACAGATCATCATACAGAAAGGCGTCCGTCATGCCGCCGCCGCCTGCCGAAAAGAGGAGACGACTCTCCCTTATGGCCGCGAAAAAGGAGCGCGCCTCTCGCGGGCAAAGCGCCTTGGAGCCCAAGAGCCTCTCGAACCTTGCGGCCGCCAGCAAACGCCATGTTGCGAGAACGATAAGAGCGTCGAGTGCTCTGGCTCGCCCTTTCTTCGGGAAGAGCTTGTGCGGGCCGCTGACAAACCACCGTTTTACGCCTTCGTAGTAATCCTGAAGCCCCTGAAACGTCCCGTCGCCATCTATGAGCGGTATATACGCACGGACCTCGTCCCCTCGGAAGGAAAACACCGTGTCCGGCAGTTGCTCGCGCAGCTTGCGTGTGACGTTCCGCAGCATCGCAATGTCCCCAAGCGTGCCCATGCCGCTGTGCTCCACGCAAATGCGCGTCCCGGCGCGCCGGCTCCCTGCCTGACTTTCTGAATTCATCAACGGCTCCTGTGTCACCCACGCGTTGCGTCGCACCGGCACACCGCGATGGGCATGCCCAAAGCAGCTTACGTCTGCCGGTCGCCAATATGCATTTCCAAATCCAAATTAGCCGTCCCTTCCGCAACCGGATATTCCGGCACAAGAAAATAGAGATCGCCGTTGCTGACAGAAAGGGCTCTTTCGTGATCGCTAGTTTCCATCCCGATGTGAAGGCCGTACCGGCCGGAAAGGAAGTTCATGCGCCCTCTCATCCGGACTATGACGACTTGGTTGCTGGTCACCGAACTGATCGGGCAGCCGGCCACTCTCGAGTCAGTTCGGAAGACAAGCATCCCTTGTTTGTCCCGTATCGCAATGACCATTATGGGTTCGTCGCAAGGCACATTCCACCGCGCCTTCAGCACGATCTCAAATGGTTGTCCTGTCCGAAGGCTGTGCGTCGAAACACCGGAGTGATTGTGAAGGTCGAGCGAGAGCATCTCCACCTCTGCGCGTTGTGATTCGTTAACGCGCGAGCCTCCTTTGCGCCGAGCGATGCCTATCGCCACCCGCTCGTACGCGGATATGGCGCCCTCCGTATCTCCAGAGTAGATGCACTTGCCGGCATCGAGCACGGCGCTCTTCTTGCAAAGCCTTGTCACGGCACTCATGTTGTGAGAAACGAACACAACAGTAACCCCGGCGGCGACAATCTCCTGCATTCGCTCCAGACACTTCTGCTGAAAACCCCAGTCTCCTACGGAGAGCACCTCATCGACAAGGAGGATATCAGGATCCACGTGAGCCGCAACTGAAAACCCAAGTCGTGCATACATCCCGCTGCTGTAGTATTTGACAGGGGTGTCGATGAACTCCTCGATGCCGGAAAAGTCCACGATGGCGTCGAATTTCTTGTCGATCTCTCTTTTCATCATGCCGAGGATGCTGCCGTTAAGATAGACGTTCTCGCGGCCGGTGAGTTCAGGATGGAATCCCGCGCCGACCTCGATGAGGGCGCTGACGCGGCCGTGGGTAGTGATCGTACCCTTTGTAGGTTTGCTGACGCGCGAGATGAGCTTGAGGAGCGTGCTCTTGCCCGCGCCGTTGGGACCGATGATCCCCAGCGTCGTGCCCTTTTCGACCTCGAAGCTGACGTCCTTCAGCGCCCAGAATTCGCGCGTGCGGGCCGTCTCCGGCAGCGGACGGCCAAGAACGCGCCGACAGGTGTTCGTTACGGTGTCGCGCAGGGATGAATAGCGCGCCAGCCCAATGAGGTACTTCTTCGAGACGTTGTCAACGACTATCGCTGCTGGCATATCACAATATATCCGCGAAACGGGCGTCCACATGCTTGAAGTAGATGTACGCCGCGACAAAGATCGCCAACGACACCGCCACCGCGATGCCCAGATAACCGAAGTCCGGCGCTCGTCCATCCAGCAGCACGGTGCGGTAGCTGGTCACAATCGGCGCCATGGGGTTGAGCATGTAGATCTTGTAGAGCAGCTCTGATTTCTGCCTGACGGCATTGGCACTGTAGATAACCGGTGAGGCAAACATCCACAACTGCAGCACCAGCGGCAGCGCGTACCTAACGTCGCGGTAAGTCACGTTCACGGCTGAGAAGAAAAAGCCGATCCCCAACGTCAAAACCACTTGCAGCGCGATAATCACCGGTACGAATAGCACCCATCCGCTAAACGGAATAGCGATGCCTACGTGATACTTGTAGTACAGGATGAGCGCGACGAGCACGACGAAGGAGATGCAGAAGTCAATGAGCGTCACAAGGATAGTGCTGATCGGCAGTACCTCGCGCGGAAAGTAGATTTTCTTGACCAGTCCGGAGTTGGACAGCAAGCTCGGGATCGCCATGGTCAGGGAAGTCGAAAAGAAGGTCCATTGCATCATGCCGCCGTAGCCGAAAATGAGATAGGGCTTCCCGTCGCTTGGCAGCGGACGCAGATACGAAATGAACATGAAGACCAGCGTGAGGCTCAGCGGTTGCATTACGGCCCACGCCGCCCCGAGGAAGGTCTGGCGGTAGCGAACCGTAAACTCGCGGAGCGTGAGGTTCCACAAAAGTTCACGGAACTTCCAGAGCTCGTTGAAAGCAGTGAACATTCGAACCTAGTTCTCCGATTTCCTGGCAGCCAGTGCATCGGCGCGTACAGGAGTATGCGGATCACCGAAACCATCAACTGAAGCTATCCACTCGCCCTTCCTGATTTCCTGCACATCAATCTGATGCATCCCGCGAGCATTCCAGCCCGTGCCGCTTGCTTTCAAGATTGGCCCATCTGTCGCCGGGCGCTCCTCGTATTCCGTATCCGAGAGGGACGTGATCTCGAAGGCGTGGACCTGATTGCCATAAATCGGTGCGCAGTCCTGTGCGAACCGGATGAGGCGACCATCGGTCTGAAGTATGCGGCCGGCGCAACGAGCGACGTGCGCGTTGCCGACGATCAATGGACTCTTCGGATGCTCGGCCCAGGGGCCCCTAACGTCAGGGGCGCCGTAAAGACGGAGAACATCGTTGCGGTCCGACGTAAACAGCCACCACTTATCCATATGCCTGAACACGGTTGTGTCGCAACAATTCCCGCGCAGGAGATCGCAGACATGGGCCCACTTTGTCGGGAACACTGTTGCGCGATACAGGCGGACCGAATAGGCCTCGTGGCTTTCCGGAATCATATAATACGAATTCTCCCACCTGAAGACATGAGGGTAGGAAAGATGAAATGGCTCACGGAGCACAACCTGCTTATATGTGAAACGGTAACCGTCCAAGCTAATAGCAACCGCAATTTCGCCGCGTTTAGTTTCTGCGTTGAGTACCTCGAAAAACATATACCACAGCGATTCGTCTCTGACGAGAAAAGGATCGGCGACAAAGTCCGCTACGACATCAGTAACATCCCGCGCGGTTAGTACTGGATTCTTAATGTTCTCGGGTGAGCCAAGCGCAAAAGGTGACGCACCAGTGTAGATGCCTATGGACCAGCGGGCGTTCGCTGCGCGCTTTTGCCTCCGGATAATCCTGTACCTATAGCAATATGCGCCAGCAATGAAGCCCATGGCAAAAAGCCCGCTGGAAACGGCCACGAGTGCGAAGCTGCTCATTGCGCAGATCTTCCCAAAACTGCGTCACCGGTTAAGTGCGCCAAGAGCGTCCCGCATATCCTCCGGGCGGCGTGGCCGTCGCAAAAGTCGATTTCGTAAACATTTCGTTCTCATTCTAGTGTCATTTCGTTGCTGCTACGTTCTACATCCGTTCTAGAATGAGAGCCACAATCCTCTCCGCCGCGTGGCCGTCCCAGAGCTCGATTTCGCAGGGCGTCGGCGGCGGGGCGGTGAGATATTTTTCGGCATGGGAGACGATCTGTTGCGTGTCGGTTCCCGCAAGAGCGTGGTAACCGCTGCGCAACGTGACGGGGCGCTCGGTGTTCTCGCGCAGGACTACGCACGGCACGCCCAGGATGCAGGTTTCTTCCTGAATGCCGCCGGAGTCGCTGAGCATCAGGCGCGCGCTGCTCATCAGGGCCAGGAAGTCTATGTAGCCCAGCGGGTCAACCATGCGGAGGTTCGGCGCGGCCGTGAAGCGCGGGCCCAGACCCAATGCGGCGATGCGTTGCCGCGTCCGCGGATGCGTCGGAAATACGATGGGAATCCTGCGCTGAAGCTGTTCCAGCGCGGCCAGAATCCGCTCGAACGCGGCGCTGTCATCCACGCTGGAGGGACGATGCAGGGTGAGCACGGCATAGTCGCCGCCGTCCAGGTCGAGGCGGCGGCGGATGTCGGACCGCGCGGCGCGCGCTCGAAAACGGCGCAGGGTGTCAATCATGACGTTCCCGACGAAATGCACCCGATCGTCCGGAATGCCCTCTTTGCGCAGATTCTCCAGGCCGGAAGGTTCGCTGACGAAGAGCTCGTCGGAGATATGGTCGGTCAACTGCCGATTGATCTCCTCAGGCATGGCGCGGTCGAAGGAGCGCAGGCCGGCCTCGACGTGCGCCACGCGGACGCCGAGTTTGTTCGCCGCCAGCGCGCAGGCCAGCGTGGAGTTGACGTCGCCCACGACCAGCACGAGGTCCGGTTTCTCGTCGAGCAGTACTTTCTCGAATCGGGTCATGATCTCGGCTATCTGAGAAACAGGCGAGCCAGCGCCGACGCCGAGGTTGCAGCGGGGTTCCGGGATGCCGAGCTCTTCGAGGAAGATCGTCGCCATCTCGCGGTCGTAGTGCTGGCCGGTCAGGACGAGCCGCGCGTCAAAGGCGCTGTGGCCAGCCATCGCAGCCATGAGAGGCGCGATCTTGATGAAGTTCGGCCGGGCGCCGGCCGCGCAGATGACGCGTATACGATTCATTCCTTTCCGTTCCCTTCGTCGCTGGTTTCCGCCGCGTCCTTGTCAGCCGCCCTCTTCGCCTCGCCGCTTGCGCCGCTCGAGCCGAGCGCACGCTTGCGGAAGTAATAGTGGTCTCCCTTGGTGTGCTTGGCATTGTTGAGGACGACACCTATCAAATTGCCGCGCGCCTGGCGGATGTTCTCGATGCCGCGAGAGACGAGCGCGCCGTTGTGCCGGTCGGCCTGGACGACGTAGATGACCGCGTCCACGCCGGCGACCATAATGCGCACGTCGGCCACGCCGATGGTCGAGGTGCTGTCGAAGATGACGTGGTCGAAGGATTCGGCAGCCGCGCGTGCGAACTGCGCGAACCGCTCCGGCTGGATCCAGGCGAGTCCGTCCTCGCTGGCCGCGCCTGCGGTCATTATAAAGAGATTCTCAATGCCGGTCGTCCGGATGCGCGGGTCGGCGGCGTCGTCGTGCAGAATTTCGGCAAGGCCGGATCTGTTGTCGCATTGGAAGACCGAATGCAGGTAAGGAAGCCTCAGATTGGCATCCACAAGGAGCACTTTCTCGCCGGAGCGGGCGAGCGAATAGGCCAGCAAGGTGGAGATGGTGGTCTTGCCCTCTCGCGCAGCGGCGCTGGTGACGAGGATCGAGCGCGGCGGCCGTCCTGCGGTCGCGGCGTGAATGTAGAAGCGGACCTCGTTGAACGTCTCGACGACGTGCGAATCCTTTAGGGCCTCCAGCGAGAAAACTTCGTGTCCGAAATCGAGCCGCCTGAAATGCGGCACGACGCCCAGCACGGATGCGCCGAGGCTCCGCTGAGCGTCGCCCGGCGTCTTCACTGTCTTCCGGCTGAACTCGAGGAGCATCACGACGCCGAAGCTGGCCATCAGGCCGAGCAATCCGGATAGCGCGATGTTGGTCGGCCATTTCGGGCGGATGGGCTTCGTCGGTTCCGTGGCTTCATACACGGTGACCGTGATCTGGCTCAACGCGAGCTTCACGTCGCGCACCCACTCGTCCATCTTGAGATAGGCTTCTTCGATGCGATTGTACTTCTCCGACTCGTTCAGGATGTCGTTCAATGGGCCGGTCAGGGCGTCGAGCGCCGCCTGGATCGTCTCGTAATTCTCCCGATAGATCTTCTGGCTCCGGCGCAACGCGCGCAGGCCGTCGGCCGACTTTTCGAGCTGCTGGATCTTCTGCCCCTCTTCCATCATCCGCGGCGCCATCGCCATGCGCATCGCCACGTGGGCAAGGTCCGCATTGAGTTTCGCACGGTCCGCCTCGTATTGCGCCTCGACTGTCGCCTTGCGCTCCTGGAGCGCCTTGACCTGGAAGTCCTTGTCATAGTTTGCGGGGGTGAGGCTCAGCTTCCGGGTAGCCAGTTCCTCTTCGATCTGGGTGATCCGCTCGGCCTGCTTGGCGAGCCGTTCCTGAGCGACGGCTTGTCCTTGGAAGGTCTCCTGCGCTCCCTGGGACTGAAGCTGGAACTGGCGGCGCAGGTCTTCGATCTGGGCAAGGATTTCCGTGTGTTTTTTCTTCAGCTCAGCCGTTTGAGGATTTTCCGACGTCTTCTCCGCTGCGGAAGGCGTCGCTTTCTCCGCTTCTGCTTCCACCTTGAGGAGTTGCTGATACAGGGCGGCGAATTGCGCGGCCGTGACCATCAGCGTTTTTTCCTCTGCCGGCTCGGCTGGCTTGTCCGCTGGCTTTGCGGGAGTCGCGGCCGCGGCGGGTTCTGCGGGCGCCGTGACTGCCGCCGAACCCAAGGTCTGAGCCGGCGCTGCAGGGGCTGCGGGCTTGTCCGCCGACTTCGCGGGAGTCGCGGCCGCGGCGGGTTCTGCGGGCGCCGTAACTACCGCCGAACCCGAGGTCTGGGCCGGCGCTGCAGGGGCTGCGGGCTTGTCCGCCGACTTCGCGGGAGTCGCGGCCGCGGCGGGTTCTGCGGGCGCCGTGACTGCCGCCGAACCCGAGGTCTGAGCCGGCGGCGCGGGCGCTGCAGAAGTCACTGCGGCCGGCTTTTCGACGCCGGGCTTTTCGGAGATCGCTGGGCTCGGAGACGCTTCGTTTGCAGCAGCCGGCATCAGCACGGGGGTGGTCTCGCGCATCAGGGAGCCGCACCCCGCTTCGAACAGCGTCTCGGCCGAGGCCAGGTCGGCGGTGCTCTGATCGAGTTGCTTTAGGGTATCGGCCCGCTGAGCCAGCAGCGCGGCGCTCTGACGCTGGAATGCGGCGATGATGACACGGCTATCCTTCTGCTGCCCGTCGAATGTCAGGCCCGGTATGTGCGCGCTGTTCGCACGGGTCCAGATCTTCTGGCCGCTGGCGCTCATCTCCGACGACATGTCGTCCATCTTCTTCACGTACTCCAGCACGGCGCTGCGTGTGCTGGCGTCCCGGCTGTCCTCCACCGACGCGCGCTGGAAGTCCGCGACCTTGTTCGCAATGGCCGTGACGAGCTTCGGATCTTGCCCTTGGACACTGAGGCTGAGAATCGTCGTGTCCTTCAAGAGCAGAACTTTGATGCGGTCCTTGAGCGCCTCCACGAGGTCCGTCTCGCCCTGGAACATCGGCGACTTGGACAAGGCCAGGTCCGGATCGCGTGCGATTTCGCCCAGGGTCGCATCGCGCGTCATCAGGGAAATCTGCGCATTGATGTAGTTTTCTGTGACCCGTTCGCCGCCCTCGGTGGTCTTGAACGCGCCGGAAGACCGCTCGCTGAAGGCCAGCAGCGCTGTCGCCTCGTAAACCGGCTTCTGCAAATACGTGAACAGCACGCCGCCGCCCAGAACGAGCACCAGCAGCAGGAGCATCAGCCATTTGCGCCGCCAGGCCGCCTTGAACCAGACGCCCATCGAGACCGGCGGCGCGCCGGCGCCGGCGTCATCGTAAAGATAAGGCTCACCCTGCGGTGGAACGGATGTATCGTTCATCGGACCTCTTCTTCTAGTGTCACGGCTTCTTCTGATTGCGCGCGATTTCGGCCTTCACCGTCTCCAGCCACTGCGTTTTCTTCGGATCCAACTGGGTGGCCTTGTCTGCAGCCTTGACGGCTTCCTCCGCGCGCCCGATTGAGGCGCACGCCATTGCGTAATGATACCACGTCTCCGCCGAGGCCTCCGGACGGCTCGTGGCCAGGGCGAGGAGCTGTTGCGCCTCCTCGAATTTGTTGCGCGCGAACTTCACCCAGCCGACCGTATCGAGCAGGAAGCCCGGCGCTGTCTCGCGGTCGCCGAGGATTCCATCGGCCAGGAGTTCGGCCTCGGCGAGAGCGCGATCTTTTTCAGCCGCGGTGGGAAAAGAACTCACCACCAGCGCGTAGGCCAGGTTATTGATCAGAAAGCCTTTGGCCTCATGGCCCGACAGCGGGCGCGACAGCGCCTTGCGATAGAGCGGTATCGCTCGCTGCTGCCCGGACGGGCCCTCGGCCTCGAGGGTGGAGGCGCAGGTGAGCCACGCCTGGGCGCTGTCAGGCGCTTGCTCGCACAGCCGCAGGCCCAGCCTCTCCGCGTCGGCTGCGTCGCCGAGAGCGCTATAGAAACGCACCAGTCCGGCGGTGACGTCCGGCGCGGCCTTCGCGCCCGCGACCGACTCCAATTGCTTCACTTCCGCAAGCGCCTCGTCGCGCCGTCCGCTTCTCGTGAGCAGCTCGACATATAGGAAGCCCACCGAGACGTCCTCGGGCCGGCGCTTCAGGAATTCAGCGCACAGCGCCGCCGCTTGATCGTTCTGCTTGGCCGAGGTCAGGGCCGCGACGGCTTGCCGGAGGAACGGAACGGACTCCGGGTTCTGCTTCTGCGCGTCCGTCGCGACCTGGGCGGCCTCCTGAGCTTTGCCCGCTTTCATGAGCACGTCCACCCGCAGCGACACGACGGACAGGTCGGCAGGCGACTGCTCCGCCAGACGCGCGGCGTAAGCGACGGCGCGCTCATGATCGCCACCTCGGCTGCAGACGCTCGCGGCGCGCATCAGGAAGAGCCGCGGATCCTTCGCCGCCTGCTCCGCCGCTTGGAGCGCATGCTCCGCCTGCGGCGCGGCGCCGGCGCCGAACAGGACTTCCGCAAGCATCAGATTGGCGGTCTCGTTGTCCGCATTCGTCGCGAGGAAAGCCCTGCACACGGCGGCGGCCTCGTCGAACCGTTTGAGGTAACGCAGCACGCTGACGTATTCCCCGCAGAAAGCCGCTGAGGTCGGGTTCTTCGCGAAGGCTTCCTTGGCGACGGCCAGGGCTTCGCGGTCCGCCTTCAGAGCAATCAGACCCTCGACCAGGCGCATCAGCGCCGCGCGGTCTGACGGGTTCAGCGAGGCGACCTTCCTCAGGTCGGCTACGGCTTCCGTGCCGCGCCCGGTGCGCTGCTCGATCTGGGCCGAAATGTTGAGCGCCGTGACGTTCATGGGCTCATAGCGCAAAGCCGCCTGGCAATCCTCCAACGCCTGCTTATACCGATTCTCGCCCATGTGAATCTCGGCCAGAAGCGTCTGCCCTTCCACCAACTGGTCATCCACGGCCAAGGCTGCGACGAGTTCGCGCTCGGCCTCCTCGAACTTCTCGCGTCGCAGGTAGAGCCGCGCGAGTGCGAGCCTGACCGCCGGGTTCTTGTCGAACTCCTTTGCGGCCGCTTGCAGGAACTCCTCGGCACGGTCCAGTTGGCCGCGCGCCACGAGCAGGTCCGCCGTCACCATGCGCGCGCGCAGGCTCTTCGGATCTTGCTTCTGCAAGGCGGCGGCCAACTGTTCCGCGTCCTTCAGGAGCGCCTCGCGCCCGGCGGGGTCCTCCGTCTGGGCAGCTTGAAGCAGTTCCGCCCGAATCAGCCCGTACTCGGCGGGCGCGAAATCCGGACGGGCCTGGAGGGCGTCCCGATACTTCCGGATGGCCTCATCATACTGCTGCCGTCCCGTGAAGAATTCGGCCAATAGCGTATGGGCTTCAGGGTCGCCCTTCCGCCTCTCCGCGAGTTGCTTGAGCCACGATTCCGCCTCAGACGGTGCCCCGACGGCTTGATAAAGCTGGGACGCCAGGAGATAGACCGTTGGATCGTCCGGCAACGCCTTGATCGTGTCGAGCAGCAGTTGCTCAGCTTTGGCGCGGTCGCCGCGGGAGAGATAGGCCGCGATCTGGGCGCGCGCCGTCTGAACCGAGGGTGGGCCGATTTCCGCCGCGCGGTTCGCTTCCGTCATGGCTTCATCCTTCCGGCCCAGCCGATCCAGAACGCGCGCGTACTCGATGTGCCACTGCGCCACGCGCGGAGCGTTCTCCGACGCCTGTTTCCACCGCGCCGCCGCTTTATCCCACTCGCCGGTGCGCTCGTACAACCGCGCCGACCGAACCAGCAGGGAAGCATCCAGGGCGAAACGTCCGGCGCGCTTTTCGATCTCCTCCTGAACGCGGGCGAATTTCGCCTCGGATTCGAGCACCTGCAGGAGAAGTTCCGTCGCGCCCGGGGCCACCGGATCCAGCTCCAGCGCTTTCCCTAACTCGACTTCAGCCTCGGCCGCGCGCCCGGACATCGAAGCGTAAACGCTGGCCAGCCAGAAATGGGGCCGCCAGTCCTGATCATCGGCAACGATGGATTGCTTCAACTTCCCAATCGCGTCCTCTTTCTTGCCGCCGTCCTGCATCAGCAGTCCTTCCAGGGCAAGGCCCAGCGCTTTCGTTGCCGGGGCGTCGGCCAGTTCCGAGGCGAGTTGCTGAGCCTCGTCGGCGCGCCCGTCGCTCCGAAGTAACTCGAAGAGGCGAATCGCGGTGGTATTGTCCGTCTTTTGCACGACAAAGGCTTCGCGGGCGCAGGCAATGGCCCGATCGCGATATTCCCGGCCCGCGCTCCGAGCCGCCTCCGGCTTCTCGCCGTTCCGCAGCGCTTTCTGCACCGCAGACGCAGCCAGCCCGGCGAAGTAACCGGCCGCGGCGCTCTGGACCTCGGCACTCTCCGGATGCGCGGCGAGTAACTCCGTCGCAGTCGCCACGTCCTTTTCGTCGGGTCCGAGGATCTCGCGGAAGAGGAGCGCAGCCACGGCGGGCGAAGCGGCCGCGCGTTTGCGCAGTTCCACCGCCTTGCTCTGGTCTCCCGACAGGTTGGCCAGTTGGGCATCCATCAGCGCGACGGAGGCATTCTCCGGGGCGAGTTTGACTGCCTCCGCCACGGACTGCTGCGCAGCGGCGAGATAGCCGGCCGCCTCCGGCGCCTTTTCATCCCTCAAAGCCTGGCTCCGCCGGCTGAGGGACAGGCGCGCCAGCCAGACCAAAGCCTCCGCCTTAAGCGATGGCTCCCGAGCCGCCTCCAGCGCGGCGCGGAAACTCTTCTCCGCGTCGTCGAATTTCATCAGGAGGGACTGAGCGCGGCCCTTGAGTGTCAGCAGGGCAGGATTCTGGCCCGAGCTCGCCGCCGGGCCTTCCTTGGGCCCGGTCGAGCGTCGCTGGATCTCTTCGCACTGGGTGAGCGCTCGCTCCGGCTCCCCTTCGAGCAAATACACTTCCGCCAGTTCCATCGCGGCTCGCAGTCGAATGACCGGGGACTCTGAGTGCGACGCGATGCGGAACTGCTCTTCGGCTGCGCCAAAGTTGCCCTCGGACCTATAGCAGAGGCCGAGATCGAGATGGGCCTCCGCGAACTCCGCCGGGCCTTTGCGGGTGGCCTCCAGGAATTTCATCCGGGCCTCGGAGACCCTACCCGCGGTAAGAGCGACTTCGCCTTCCAGCCATGCCAGCGTATACGTGCCGAGGCCCAGGCCCCTGAGATCATCAATCGTCTTGCCCGCGTCATCGAGCTTATGCGCAGCGATCTGTGCGCGGCATAGCGCGACAGAGATGACCAGATTGCGCGGGTTCACGCCCCGCCCTTGCTCCAGCGACTTCAGCGACGCTTCGGCCCGCCCGGTCGCCATGTAGAACTGCGACAACGCCATCCAGGAAGCGGCCTGCTCAGGCGCCAACTCGCACACGGCCTTGAACTCCCGTTCCGCCTCCTCGAGATGCTCCTGCCGCAACTGAAGCGATGCCAGTTGCCGGTGCGCCTCCGCGTTCTTCTTTTCTTTGTCCATCTCGATGATGCGCGACAGCGCCTTCTGCGCCTCGTCGAACCGGCCGTTGCTCTGCGCGATCTCGGCCGACAACAGGAGCAATTCCGGGCTGTCGGGACGTTCCTGGAGCGCCTGCTGGAGCGTCTTCTGCGCCTCGGCCAAGCGCCGCGCCCCGGCGAGGATGCGCACTTTCTCCGCAGTCAGCTCATCGTCGCCGGGCACTTTGGCGCGGCCGTCTTCAATCACGGCCAGCGCCTCATCCGGCTTCTTGGCCAGCACCCGCGCACCGGCCAGCCAGATGTAGCCGTCCCGCTCGCCGGGACGAAGCCGCACGAGCGAGCGCGCCGTCGCCTCGAGTTGTCGCAACGTCTTCACGTTTGCCGGGTCTGTGTCGGTCTGCGCCAGCGCACTTAGTGACAGGGCATAGTAGACGCCGGCCACGCGCTTCAGGGCTTCCCAATGTCCCGGGTCCGCCGCCACGGCCTCTTCGAACGCGTGGAACGCCGGCATCGGCTGTTCGAGCTTCTCCAGGCAAAGCCCGTACTTGTAGAACATTTCTCCGGTGGGCTTCCTCAGAGAGGTGGCATGACGGTACTGCAGCACAGCGCGCGAGTAGTCTTTCTGCACCATGTAGGCATCGGCGCCCGCGATGAGGATTTGCTGGCGGTGTTCGGTATTCCGGAAGTACAGGAACCCCGCCGCCAACGCCGAGCACAGAGCCAGAAAGAGGACGCCGAGGATAATCAGCGTCTTCTTGTTGAAGCGCCTCACGTTCTTATGAACCTCCCTTGTCCGTTCCCACGATACTCACCTGCGGAACGGTCCATCCCGGTCCTAGGTGGTCGGCCAGGTTCTTGAGCACCAGTCCGATGAACGGCCGTATCTGCTCCATAGCCGATTCAGGCGAATCCGTCATGGGCACGCCGATCTGAACCTTCACGAGCGACCGGCTGAAATGCCCCTCGAACAACCGCCTCAGCCGTCGGACCTTCGACATCATCGGGTCTGCAACTGTGCCGTCCGGCAACTGGAACCAGTACAGCACCATCTGCGACTCTCTGCCGCGTTCCACCTGCAGACGATTCATTTCGAGTTCGGCGCCCGATCCCACGGCAAGCTGCTGACGGTCCGTCTGCAGCAATTTCCATCCCGCCGCCGGATAGCAGACCGTCGGCTGGTGGTCTTTGGCCACCGACTCATCCGCGTAATAACCGATGAACAGGGAGACGCTGCCGCCGCGGCCGTCCGCATAAACCGCCGACCAGTAGTCCTGCAGCTTGAGCACTTCTTCCACGGCCGTGTCGAGTCCCTCCTGCTGAACAGACCACGGCCCCAACTGCTTCGGGAATTCCCGCAGCGTGCGCGCGAGCGGCTGCACCGGGCGCAAATAAAGCCAGTGATGAAGCGCGTGAACGCACGCGCCCGAGACGAGCAGCGTCACGATGCACAGCGTGTAGTACCTGTTCGCTGTCCTGGCTTGCGGTGTCATCGCGCACGCGGCTCCTTGCTCTCTTCCGCGGCGGTTCCCTTGGCCGGCTGCGGCTCGAAAAGCCAACTGAGGAAGGACGCCTCGGCCAGCAGGATCGCCAGCGCGAACACGAAGACGATCCATGCGCCGAAACCGTGATAGAAGCCTTGTCCGTACTTCGCCCCGACGTACTCGTAGATGATCCCGGTCCCGGCGACGCGGATCACGTTTGCCGCCACCGCGATCGGGATCGCCGAAAACGCCAGCGCCAGGCGCTCCCACAACCGAGGCATAATCAGATAGCCGAGCAGAATTCCCATGCTGAGCAGCCCGATCAGGCTCCGGAGACCGCTGCACGCCTCCGCCACCTCCAGCGAGATTCCGGACAGGCTGAAGACGTTGCCTGAGCGAACGGCGGGGATCCTCAGGAGTTCGAGCAGGGCGACGCTGCAACGGCTGGCGATGCCTTGTAGCGGCGACGCGATAGCGCTGAAAACGCTGCCCGGCAGCGGCACCATCAGGATCAGGTACAGGATCGGAAAAGCCATAATACGGAAGAGCTTCCAGCCGCCCAGCAGGATCACCAGCCCGGCAATCAAGCCGATCAGCGAGATACCCTGCAGATAGCCGACATCGGTCGCGACGCCGAGGAACTGCCCCAAAATCGCCAGCAAGACAATAATCGCGCCCCAGCGCGCAGGCCGCATCTCCATTTCCAGCAGCCGCGCCCGCATCCGCCAGACCAGGAACAGCGACACCAGCGGCACAAAGAAACCGTACGTGTTGTCCGCCTCGCTGTACCAGCGCGTCGCGAGCGACAAGAGCGTGTGTGCGTGCAGGAACACAACGGCCGCTGCCAGCCCCAGACACTTCCACGGTATCGTGGACCGGTCGGCGATATTGGTATTGACGCTAAGTTCAGCTTCGGGCACAGCAGTTCCTCAGCAGTTCCGAGTAGCGCTCGGCGAGAACCGATCTCGAGTATTCCCGCTCTACAAAGCGGCGACCGTTGTCGCCCAGCCTCGCCAGTGAGGCCGGGTCATCCTTGAGCCTGCGCACGGCCTCGGCCAGCGCATGCCCGTCCTCCGGCGGAAACGCTACGCCCGCGTCCGCCTTCTGGAGCGTTGCGCGGGCCTCTCCGTCCACGCCAAGCAGCACCGGCCTGGCGCAGCCCATGATCTCGAACATCTTCGACGGGAGCACCGTCCGGAACAGCTCCGACCGCGTCAGGTGAACCAGGCAGACGTCGGATGCGGCTATGTAATCCGGCACCTGCGCATGCGGGCAGCTATCGAGAATCCTCACGTTCGGCAGCGAACGGCCGCGCTCCCTCAACTCGTCCTTGCGCGCTCCCTCTCCGACGAGCAGGAACACAGTCTTCCGGTCCTCCTTCATCTCCTCCGCCGCGCGGAGCACTACATCCAGCCCGTGCGCCATGCCCATCGTCCCGATATACAGGACGACAAATGCGTCGTCGAGCCCCTGCTTCGCCCGCACCCGGTTCTCCTGCGGCTGCGGCCGGAAGAGATCCAAGTCCACGCCGTTCTTGATGACCGTCATCTTCTCCTGCGGCACGCCACGTGCAACCAGCGCCTCTTTCGAGGAATCGCTGACCAGCACAATCCGGTCCGCGTGCCGATAGAGAAAATCGGCCAGGGCGTACAGCGGCGCCAGCACCCACCGGCTCCGCACCGCCTTCACCGCCTCGATGGACTCCGGCCAGAGATCGCGGACCTCGAAGACGAACGGCACGCGCTTCAGGCCCGCGAGGATCCAGCCCGCGAATCCCGCAAACAGTTGCGGCGAGGTGGCCACGACCACGTCGGGCTTGCGGACGCAGAAGAAACCGGTTGCCGCCGACGCAACGAGAAAAGTGAAATAGCTCCACGCCCTGCGCCATCGGCCGCGGTTCGGCGTCGCATAGACGTAAGCGCGGCAGACGTCAATCCCGTCCACGCGCTCGCGGCAATAAAGGCGTCCGCGATACCTCGGAGGCAGAATCCCTGTTGGGTGATGCGGCATCCCGGTCAGCACCGTCACCGCAATACCCTGACGCGCCCACTCTCTGGCGCACTCGTGAACCCGAGCCGCCGGCGCGCCCATTTCGGGCGGAAAGTACTGAGAGAGAAAAAGCACCTTCATCCGATCCGGCTTCATTGCCACCTTCCGGCCTGCCATCGTGGAATCTGCTGCTCCCTGGCGGTCGTCCGAATCTAGCCCGGCAGCCGCTGTTCCGGTCTGAAGCCGACGGACTACATCAGACATAGCAAATCACGTTCCGCTAATTCCGTCGAGCCCGTTAAGCAGCTATTGTCCAACCACTTACCAGCAAAGATTTTACGGATACCGCCGAATCACGTGATCCACGCTGTGGCTATGGTGTTGATATTTTGAGATACCATGTCCGCAGATTCAGACACCGGACATGGAACATCCATTATATCATGTTCTTGCAGCAAATCCACGCTATTTATGGAAATCAGGGTTACCGCCAATGCGAACTTCGCCGGGCAGACAAGGCGAAAGTGATGCAGACTGAAGGCGCTCGTGCAGGATTAAACCAAGAGCGCAGCGAGCTTCCGCTGCGCCCCCTTTGTGCTTCACGCCCGAATGACTTCGCCACGATGCGACTCACGCCTTGCGCGGCATCCTCCTCCGCGCCATAAATCCGCCGACCGCCACTAGCCCGGTTCCGAAGAAGACGAGGCTGATTGGCTCGGGCGTCGACGTTGTCGTAAGGTTGTCCCAGTAGGTGTCGTAACTGGACCCGAAATTGAGGCTGTCGAGCTCGAAGTTTGGCAGATTCGTGGTGTATGGGTCCGAGGTCGTCAAACAGGACACGCCGTTCACGAAGTACTGCATACCGGTTCCGACGGTCAGGACCATGTCAAGGTTGTACCAGCCAGGGGTGGTGACAGCAACCAGCCCATTGCTCCCTCCGTCGTTGAACCCGACAGTTCCGGGACCGTATCGTGTGCCGTCTGGTGTGGTAAAGACAGGCCCCAGGGTTCCGAAATCGAATTGCGGAAAACCGGTACTCTGATTACTCGAGTTAACACCGTTGGCCGTAATGAATACAGAATATTCCTGTTGGGTAAGCAGCATGGCTTGTGAAACATAGAGGTCAATCGAAATAGACTGCACTGGGCCGCTCAGGTTTACGTCGTACTCATATCCCTGCCAATCATTATACGAGTCTACGCCTTGAAAGTCGCTTGCCGCGATGCCCTCCTCAAGCACTCCGCTGCGGCCGTCGGGAGCAGTGGCCCCAGCGGCAAAGACATTGGACGGATAGCGGTCAATGTACCAAGCGCCGGGTGTGTCCACATGGGGTTCCGCCACGGTGATGCTCGTCGGGGTGGCAAAACTATAAACTGTGGTGCCGGCCTGCGCGCCGCCGCTTATAAGGACGCTGACGAAGATTGCCGCAACGGCACTAGTTACAATTCCTGTGCGCATAATATTCATCACCTCCTGGTTGACTGAGGAAATCTTTCTTGCTCAGGATTTCCAGTTCTATGATGTCCGATTGCGCGTAGCGCCGCCAAGAACGCCGGCTTTTCTCGTCAGCACCTCCTCTCATCTCTGTCTCAAGCTCGAAAAGACTCACTTGATACTTAACTCATGCCGCAATCTTTCTTTGCCGGGCAATCGCCATTCGGCCGGCACGGATCGCTTACGCCCTGCGCAGCGTTCTCCTCGCCGCAAGACTGGAAACGCCGCGCCCCGAGCCACGGAAAATCATCCGCGGCTCGGGAACGGGCCTTCTCATTACCTGCGCACTGCAAGCCCGTGATAGCAATCCCCGGCGGCGCCTGCGCGCGCCAGGGACCGCGAAACGGACTTCGCGCAGCCTCTTAATTCTCTTTCAAGCTCGTTGCTTACGCCCTGCGCAGCATCCGCCTCCTCGAAACATAACCACCGACCGCGACCAGCCCGGTGCCGAAGAAGATCATGCTGATCGGCTCAGGAACGGCGTCAACGTCGAAGTTCGTCACGGTCAAGCCCTGCGTAGCCATCCATCCGCCATCTGCCACGATCGAGATGGACGTGACCTCATCATTGCCGAGCGCCGCAAGTACGGTTGCGTAGTTCGTGTAACCGTTGCCCAATCCAACCGCTGGCGCGTAAGACCAGCCAATGTCAGCAGTTCCGATAACGTCCCCTGTGGGATGAAAGCCCGCACTGATGTTACCCGTGTTCACGCCGTTAACCAACTGCCAAGGGATGTTGGCGGTGGCCCCATCCGCGAAGTCAAACACGAAGCGCGGCGACCCGCCGTCCGCAAGGTTACCAGCCAGTACATTGTAGCTGGCGCTGACGCTGTCAACAGCGGAGAACAGGACCGGGCTGTTGAACGTGAAGACATAGACGCCGGCGGTGTAGATGGGCGACAAGCTGTTGTCCGTCCGCGTCCACAGCGTGGCGGTCAACGTATCTCCTGAGATCGAGTTGCTGGGGTCGTCTGAGGAATACGGTAACAACTGCGACGCTGGCGCGAGCGAGTACGCGCCTTGCACGGTGGATGCCCCGGCCACGCCTGTTGCCAGCATCATTACCGCTGCGCAAAGCCCGAAAACCATCAATCGCTTCATTGCACAATCCTTCCCACGAAATTGAACCCTCCAGAATCAGCGCTCGGTCTCGCACGAACGCTGCCTCATTCAACGCCTCCATTCCTCTTCGCGCGGGCCGCCGCGAAACACAGTGCGCAGACGAATGCGCTACCCGCTGAGTGGAAGAAAGAGCCACCGAAAGCCGACTGCCTTCCGCCCATCTTCCTTGCAATCCGTATCTGCGCGCCGCGACGTCCCGGCCGGCGGAGCGCCATTTCGCTCCGCCGGCCAAACCCACTCACCTTTCACTGGCTGCTCAGGCGGTGCGAAGCATCTTCCTCCGTGCGACATAACCACCGACCGCGACCAGCCCGGTGCCGAAGAAGATCATGCTGATCGGTTCGGGAACGGCGTTCGGCGTGAGCAGGAACGAGCGCGTAGAGCCGTCGTAGAGGCCGAAGCCGATGATTTGGCCCTGATCGTTGATGCCATCCGCGTATGTCAGTGTCCAGCCCGAGAGTGGGCTGATCAGCGTGTTTAAATCGTACATGGTCCCGCCGCTGTAGAGGAAGGCATGCTCCTGGCCAGCGGCGGTCTCGGAATCCCCTACGACCATCCCCATATCGTTGATAGCGTACGCAGTACTGTAGGCACCGCCCAGGGTGCCCAAGTAGGTCATCCCTGTCGAACTGCTCCACAGGAAGGCATGATCGTCGGAACCATTGCCGCCGACGGTGAAGCAGCTTCCGGCGACCTGCCCGCTGCTGTTGATAGCTTCCGCATCGCTGCCCGATTGACCGAACAGGGTGCCGAGGTCGGTCATCCCGGTCGAACTGCTCCACAAGAAGGCATGGTACGAGGCAATGCCGACGACTTGACCGCTGTTGTTGATACCCTGTGCGAAGCTGGTTCCTCCGCCCAGCGTGCCCAAGCCTGCCATCGTCCCGCCGCTGTACAGGAAGGCCTCTTGGGACATTCCGGGGGCCTCTGTATAGCCCGCGATCAGCCCGCTTTTGTTGATAGCGTACGCTCCGCTCATGCTACCGCCCAGATTGCCGAGGTAAGTTACCGTCGAGCCGCTGATCAGGAAGGCATCCTCGGCAGTACCGTTGGCGTTCCATGTGACGCCAACCACCTGCCCGCTGTCGTTGATAGCCTGTGAAGAGCTATTAGTTGCAGGGCCGCCCAATGTGGCAGCCAGCGTGGGCCCCAAGTCGATCATCCCTGTCGAGCTGCTCCACAAGAAAGCAGCTTCCCCGGCATTACCGGCGGTGGCGGCCTGGCCGACGACCTGCCCGCTGTTGTTGATACCAAAGGGCACGTCCCAGCTGCCGCCCAGGGTGCCGAGGGCAGTCACGGTATAAGTTGCCGCCTCTCCGACGCTCCCCGCAATCCAGAGCATGGCAACGATAGCACACGCCGACACAACCCGCGAGCTTTCCTTGCCGTTCATTGTGCGTTCCCCTTTCCGCAAGCAAGTCAGCGCGAAGCTTTCAAACTGCGCCCAACCCCATCGGCCGGACGCCAACTCATTTTTCACTTCGCTTTCCTTACGCTCTTCATCCTTTCAATCTGAATGCGCGCGCCAGAACCTTACGGCCGGCAGAGCGCCATTCGCTCCGCCGGCCGTGGTCACTCACCCATCACTGGTTTCTGGTTGCTTACGCCTGGCGCAGCATTCTCCTTCTCGAGAGATAACCGGCGATCCCCACCAGCCCGGTGCCGAAGAAGATCGCTGCCATCGGCTCGGGGACATAAAGCGATGACGCATCCTGGGTGCTTCCCTTGACCGTGTCGCCCGGCAGAGTGGTGAAGGTCTGACCGGCCACAGTCACCGTGCCGCCGGTTGCCGTGCCAGGGACAGTGAAGCCAAAGCTATCGTCGCTTTCGACCTGCCAGCTGCCTGCATCCTGGCTAGAACCCTCGTAATCCGGCGCCTCGGGGGGAAAATAAAGGTCGGGTTTGAAAGTAATTGTGTTCCCGACACCACCGAAGGTGGCCACCGCATTAGGGTTCCCGCCCGTGATTGAGAGCGTAATGCCATTCTTCAGGTCGGGAGCCGATCCAATCTCCCCTTCGCCGGCGTCCGGGCCGGTCAGGGTAAGCGTTTCCACCGCGCAGTATGCCTGCCCGCCGATGGTACCTTCATTTACAAAAGTGCCATCAAGGAAAAGGCTGCTGGTGGCGCTGGAACCCGCGCCCGGATACGTGGCGAGTCCTGCATGACTTGCCCAATACGTGGGCGCTAAGCCGGTGCCGCCGGGGTTGAACAGGTTCTTTTCGCTTCCCGCCGTGGTGGCTCCGTTGTTATAGACGACCCACGACCCGGACGTATTAGGATTCCCGGTGAAGCTTCCAAGGTAGACATAGAGGGTCGTAACGCCAGCCACAGTCGTGGTATTCTCAGCAACGACTTTGAGGCCGTACGCAAGCCCGGTCAACGACCCGTAGTTTGGTCCGGCGATTGAACTGAAACTCAAGCTGCTACCAGACGACTGGTCCGCCACGCCTTCTATGTTGAAAAGCGTACGGTCCTCGTCACCCACTTGAGGAGCGTTGTTGTAGATCGGCCCCCACCCAAGAGGTGCACTCTCGTTTGGCGCGACGCCTGCTCCGCCATCGGCGATGGTCCAATCCTCCGGCGAGCGCGGATACGGCGCGGTGCCTGCGCTGGCCGCTGTCACAAGCAAAGCCAGCCCTATCAACACGCTAAACAAAACCAACACTTTTCTCATGCTACGCATGCCTCCTATCTGTTAAAGAAGCCGGCAAGCCCACGCGTCATTGCTCAACGCGGAGCCGCTACGAAGGAACGCCGCCGCTTGTCGTCCGCACCCCCTTTCATCTCGTCCTCGACCATGAAAAGACCCCTTTGAGTTTCATCCTGCGGCCGTCTTCCTTTGCATCTTCTTCCGCGCCACATAGCCGCTCACCGCGACCAGGCCGGTGCCGAAGAAGATCATGCTGATCGGTTCGGGGGTTGACAAGGCCGCAAGATTGTCCCAAGAGACGTCGTAATCGAAACCGAAGTTGCCAACTTCAAGCATGACGTTTGACAGATTCGTAGTGTAGGGGTCCCCGTACGTCGCAAAGAGGCTGCCGTTCAGGTAGTACTGCATACCGGTTCCGACGGTCAGAACCATCTCAAGGTTGTACCAGCCGGCGTTGCTGACGGACGTTCCGTCAATCCAAGCTCCGTTAGGATTGCTGTAGCCATTGTAGTCAAAAGTGTAAAACGCGGAGTCCGGATCGAACGGCGGCGGGGTTTGAAACTCGATGATAGGGTAAGCGGAAATATAATTAGGGTCCGTCGCGGGCAGGGTCGAGTTAACACCTGTGGCCCAAATGCCCACATCCGTCCAGTTCGTGAGCATGTAATTTGAGACGTAGAGATCGATCGAAATTGACTGCGTCGGGCCTAACAGGTTTACGTCATATTTCCGACCCTGGTAGTTGTAGAACGAGTCTGATTGATAATCGGTCCCTGCGACACCCTCCTCAAGCACTCCGGTCGGGTCGCCAGGAGCAGTTTGCCCGGCAGCAAAGACGCTTGGCGGATAGCGGTCCACATACCAAGCTCCGGGTGTCTCGCTTGACGCCAACGTGATACTGCCGGCGGTGTCAAAAGTCTGAACGGTGTCGGCAAGCGCACCACCGCTCATCAGCATGCTGACGACAATTGCCGCAACGGCACACGCCACAACTCCCGTGCGCATCATCGTTCTTTGTCTCCTTGTTGGCGGGGGAAATCCTTCTTACTCAGGACTTCCCGTTGCCTGATGCATGGATTCACATTCCACCGCCTTTGCCGGCCGAAGACTGTTGCTGTGGCGTTCGGCCGGCGTGGGCCGCTTACGCTTTGGCCAGCATCTTCCTCCGCGTCACATAGCCGCCTACGGCCACCAGCCCGGTGCCGAAGAAGATCATGCTGATCGGCTCAGGAACCACCGGACCCGGGCTTGTGACAGTGCCAGGCAGGACGATACCGGTCAGGGCGAGGCTGTCGTTACCGCAGTCGGGGGCGAAGACAACTCTGAACGCGTCGCCGTATGAAAGCCCGAGGTCGCTGAACGGCACCGCGACCTCATAGACCCAGGTCGAATAAGGCTGCATATTGGCATCGCCGTACTGACTTTCGGCCTGATCGTAGCCGACGTAAGGATTTCCACCGATCACGAGTTGCTGCCAGGTGGCCGTCGCGGAGCCAACCGACGTGCCCGTGTTGGCGATGAAATAGGCATTCTGGGTCATATTCGACTCGTCCCCGCCTTCGTTATCCACGTGCGACCAGGTTGGGCCCGCCACTACGTCTGCGGAAGTAGTGGCAAAGGACGTGTAGTTCGTCAGGCTCGGGGTATATGCGTTCCCCCACGAGGCAGGGTTGCGCGTATCGGTCGTTCCGTAGTTGATTGCGCCATACCCTGGTGTATCGAGGTTAATCGGCCTTGCTCCGATCCCGAATTGGGTCGTCATCGGACCATTGGCAACCGTCAGGCTCAGGTCGCCGGGGCCGAAGCGCGCGGGCGTGTAACCGTCCCAACTGGTGCCATTGGGATTGGAGTTTGTGACGACGGCAAAATACGCGGTCGCGTTCGCACCGGTGCCCTTGAACGTGGCGAAGACCGCGTCTACTTGGCAGAACCCGCCGCCATTGAGCTCATCGAGGGGAGTCGCTTTTACGGCGTAATCGACGCCGAAGGGATTCGTGCCGGTGACCGGCAAGCCCGAACCCGAACCGATCACATAAGTATCGGCGGGATTACCATTGGGGTTGATCGTAAGGTAGTTGTAGGTCCCGGAAATGCTGTTGATCGTGTACCCGGTACCGGGATCGGTCGTGTTCTGCGTCGAGAGTGTGACTCCCCAGTTGGAGAGGACAGGAGCGGCGGCGCTTGGCCTCGCCATGAAGCCGAGAATCGCAACGCTGCCGATCGCCGCCCATCGCGTTAATACACTCATTCAGTTTTCACTCCTAAAAAATGCCATTCTGAACGCATCGCTTCAACGCGCACGCTGCGAACCACTTTGCCTCCTTTCCAGCGCCGGCGAGCGCCCCAAAAGCGGATTGCGTCAGGCCGGCGCGTTTGTGCTGCCAGTTCATCTCGTCTGCATCCTCCTCCGCGCGACATAGCCGACCACGCCGATCAGGCCGGTCCCGAAGAAGATCATGCTGACCGGCTCGGGGACGGGGTCGAGCAGGAAGGCTTGCTGAACACCGTTGTAGAGCCCGCTTCCAGCAATCTGGCCGTTGTCGTTGATGCCGACGGCCCAATTCAGTTCTGTCCAACCGGAGTCGGCGGGAATCAGGCTGCTCAAGGGGATCGGCTGCCCGCTGGCCGAGAAAATAACCGCCTGCGGCATGCCATCGCTATAAGTAGAGCCCGCGAACCCGACGATGACGCCCTCCGAATTCACGGCGTTCGCCTGGGAGTAACCATCCAAAACGCCCAACGTCTGCAAGCCGCCGCCGCTGGTCCAACTGAAGGCGCTTGTGTTGTCCGTATAAGCGTTTATGTTCTGCGTGTCTATCGCGCCCACGACCTCGCCGCTGTTGTTGATACCCGAGGACACCCCCGCGAGGCCCGCGTTACCGATATCGGTCACGACGTTGGTAACGGGGTTCAACAGGAATATCTCGTTGGCGGTGCCGCGGTATGACCCGATGCCGGTGATCAGACCGGAGGCGTTGATGCCGTCGGCTGTCTGTAGTACCCAACCTTCGCCGATGGTCGTCGCATTGTTCAAGCGCGCCGGGCCGCCGGCCTGAGTGTAACTGAAGGCATACGAGTTGGCCGCCGGCGTGATATAGTTGCCGACCACCGTGTCGACGCCGCTGACAGTGTTAACGGCGTTCGCATAACTGGAGGCGCCTGCGGGTTGTCCCGGGGTAATCAGCGTCGGGGTCAGCGCGCTCGCGCTCGTCCAAATGGCCGCGTACGTGGAGTTCACAGAGCCCACAATGAGACCGTCGCCGTTGATGGCAGCAGCATAACTCGACCCACCGGCCAAGGTGGTTTCGCTCAGGGTGCTGCCCGGCGAATACCACGCGTCAGAGCCGCCCACGACCTGGCCCGCGTTGTTGAGGCCGCTCGCGAATACGGGGCCGAGGTCGGTGATTCCGTATTGGGTCCCGGCCAGGACCGGCGCCGCGCAACACATGACCAAGGCCATGGCGCTCAAGGCCGCCGAGACTTCGATAAATGCTTTTCTGGTTCGCATCTGACCGTTCCTTCTTCCTGAAACTCGACGCCTGAATATGCATCCCTTCACGCAGGCGACACGGCTCTCTGAGAGAGCATCTCCTCTTGTCCTTCCTTCCACTTCTCTGAATGCGCGCGCCGGGAACTTCCGGCCGGCAGAGCGCCATTTCGCTCTGCCGGCCGAACCCATTCACCTTTCACTGGCTGCTCACGCGGTGCGCAGCATCTTCCTCCGCGCCACAAATCCGCCGACCGCGACGAGCCCGGTCGCAAAAAAGATCATGCTGATCGGCTCGGGGGTGGGGGTGAGCAGTACGGCGTCTTCCCAAGTACCCGGTGCGGCTAACGGGGTATAAGCGTATCCGGCGATCAGGCCGGTGTCGCTTATGCCGGAGACGCCCCATACTGTATCGCCGAGCGCGATGTCGGCCGGTACGAGCAGGGTGTTCAAATCGGTCATCTGTCCGCCGACCGGGATGATGGTCGGGCGCCCGCCCCATGGCTCATCCGATTGATACGGCACATATTGCCAGCCGGAGTCGCCGATGATGGTGCCCTGCGAATTCACGGCGACCAGGCCGTCGGTGTTGTCAACGGTGACGCCGTCGGTCCCGCCCGCGGACCCGATGCTCGGGTTCGGGTCACCCCCGCTCAGCGGGGGAACGATCGTCGGGTTGGTGTTCGGAGTTGTCCAAATGGCGCCTTGCACGAGGTTGCTATTGTTAGCCCCCTGACCAACGCCGCCAACGATCAAGCCGCTGTTGTTGATGGCCTGGGCGCCCCACCCTAAAAGGGCTGCCGGGCCGAGATCGGTGATCGCTCCACCGGTGTCGAGGAATGATTCAGATTTCCCGTTATAGGTTCCTATGCCGACGATCGCGCCGTGGGCGTTGATGCCGGTGGCGTACTGCAGTACCCAGCCTTGGCTGGCGGTTCCTGCCGTGTTCAAGCGCGCCAGGCCGCCCGTGCTGGTCCAACTGAACGCATACGCGTTGCCGGACGACGATATATAGTCGCCGATGACCTCGCCGGAAGCGTTCTCGGCGCTGGCCCAACTGTAAGCGCCTTTGGCTGCGGCTGTGGGCGATACCGGAGCAATGTCCGTCGGGGCATTGGTGGGGCCGTTCGCCCAAACGGCTGCGTACGTGCCGCCTGCGCCGCCCCCTGCCGGCAAAATGGCGCCCGCAATCAGACCGCTGTCGTTGATCGCCAGCGGGTCACTCCACGCCCCACTACCTATACCGGGAGTGTTCAAATTAATGAGGCCGCCGCTGCTGGACCACTCGAATCCGCTCACGGAGCCGTAGCCCACGACCTGACCCAGGTCGTTGACGGCATTCGCACTGCTCCACGGGCCGACGAGAGGGCCAAGATCGGTGACGACGTATTCGGTCCCTGCCAGGACCGGCGCCGCGCAAAAGACGGCCAAGGCCAAGGCGCCCAAGGCCGGCCATACTCCAACGAGTGCTTTTCTGGTTCTCAAGTCATCGCTCCTTCTTCCTGAAAGCCGACTCCTGAATCCACGCTCCATCACACGGGGACAACGCCCCTAAGCTACGATCTTCGCTGACACATCCCTTTCACTTCGCGTCGTCCGTCTCCGCGGAGCACGGTCCGAGAGACGGTTGCCCTGCAAAGATGGCAAAAGAAAGAGACCTTGAGGACAGACTTCCTTGCGCTGCTCCTCCTTTCGATCTCTTTGTTTTCTTGTTTGCACGTCCGCCGACTACTGCAACGTTGCCCGTGGCGGCGGCCCCGCCGCGCCGATGCACGCCAAGGGCCGTCAAGCGGACTCCACTCCACGCAGCTTATCAATTCTCCTTCAAGCCCGTTGCTTACACCTTGCGCAGCATCCGCCTTCTCGAGACATACCCGCCAACCGCGACCAGACCGGTGCCGAAGAAGATCATGCTGATCGGCTCGGGGACCGGGTCCGGCAGCAAAGTATTTTGCAAGTATGAACAGCCTACCGTCGGACTGTTCCGACTCTGCTCGATTCCGGCTAATTTCCCGTAAACTCCCGGGGCAGCAACAGTGCATGGCTGCAACCGGACGTCAACCAAGGGGCAGAACGTCCGCCGGAACAGATAAAGGACCAGACAGACGGAATCGTGCCAGAAATTCTCGAGGGTTGGAAATGCTGGTGCGACGTTACGGCAGGTGGGAATAGGGAGCGACACAGCACGCGTGCAAGACACGCGCGCTTCGGGTGCAGGCGACCACGCCGTGCGCCCAGAGACCTTCATATTTGGACCTCTTCCTCACGCCCCGCTTCCCTGCGACCCCTTTGTTCCCCCGATCGCTCCCAACGCAATCTACAGACACCGCTTACGCTAAACTCTGTAATTACAGCAATCCGTATACCAAGAAGCCGCATAAAGCCATCGCATCGGATGTTCGACGCTAACGTGGTGTTCAGCAAGATGTTATCAACAACCGTACTGCTACTCTGCAACCTACGCCTGAGACCCCTAGTGTCGAGCCTGCTCGACACCTATTTGCGTCCATTATCATGCCTCAGCGTTTAACCTACGCTATCGTAGGAACTTATCCTATGCTGTTGACAGCTCGCTCCGATTCAGCGACGTGTCCAAATAACTCGACACACACTCCCCGCTATACTATGCAACTCCGCGCTTCGGGGAATCCCTTCCGAGAGGCGACAGGACCGTAAAAGCTACCAACCGCGCGAAGCTCACAGATCCCTCCGGATTTGCGCGGAAGCCTCATGATATCAGGGAATGTCCCGATGTCAAGAGGAAAATTTCGCCTATGCACAAATCATCAATAAAATCAAGTATTACTCGCAGAAAAAAGTTTTTCTTCAAGTACGCCAATCGCTTGCGTTACGAAATGCACGAATCGTTTCCATTATTGCTAACTAACTTATAGCAAACTATCATAACGGCATAATTCTCTGCTAGTTACGACCTGCTATTAGCACGAAGCTGTCGTCTACGCCCCTGACCTCGCAGACCTCGCCTGAGAACATTGCCCGTTGACCGTCGGAATTGACTCGCCGAGTTCCACGTCCATGTCTGCGGCTATATCCCGCTACCGGGTCAAATCTGCGTCCGTCCGACGGTTGAACAGATGCACGAGGCCGTGGCGGTCTGTCGCCGCCGTCTACGTGACATGGTGGACAGTTCTCAATGCCGCACGGCGTATCAGCCCCCGTTTGGGCTTTACAGAAAATGTCCGATTGCTTCGGCTCTGCGGACCAGTTCGGGAAAATGCATGCGAAGACGAGGAGTGGAAAGCATGAAGAAGGCTGCAACGGCGGACGCTGATCTCCGGCTAGGGAACGCGATACGTGGGGCGAGATGATGTCATAAAAGAGTGCTCTGAAGGTGTCGCTGTCGAGTGCCTTTTTCGAAATCAGGCGTCGTCATCTTGAGGTGCGCAAAGTCTGCGTTGAAGTGTTGAGTTTCTTGAACGCCGAATCACGTGTTGCATATCTTGCATATAACGAATATCGCGTGTTGCAAGGTGTCGCCACATGGGCCCGCTTTGGGTGGAACAGATATGCATTCCTCTGGGCATAAGGCATTACAAGAAGACCGCTTAAAGCCTTGGGTGAGAATTCTGTGGCATGGACGCATCGGCGGTACAATAATTGCTTCAATTTACTCGATTAGGCTATAAACTTTGTCATGTATTATTGGGAAGAAAGGATAAAACGTGAATTTAGCGCATGTTGCAGTTGGGGCTTGACGTAATGATGCTGTTGGACTTGTGCCTCTAGCCCTCGCATTGGAGGAATGCCTTTCCAGCCAGAGCGGCAATGGCTCCTGGGGAAGGCGAGGTCAGAACAAGGGAGAGGCGGTCGCGATGAAGAAAATTGTGTGGTGCGCGTTCATTGTGGCGTTGCTGCTGGCGTTGGGACCCGGTGTCGCCCGGGCGACGGTCTTGACGTTCGATGACCTGCCGAATCCGACGCCTGGCGAACCGTCATACCCAGCGGGGGCCATCCCGAACGGGTATGGTGGATTCAACTGGGGCAATTTCTGGCATCTATCGGGTGTGTCTCAGTTTCCCGGCAGCGGGTATTATGCCGGGCTAAGGCGCACATTTAGTTGGCGACATTCCTTGTTGGGAGTGAGATGATGATGAAAAAACTTATACTCGTTTGGGCGGCGGTCTGCCTCTTGGCGACCGCCAGTATCGTCAGAGCAGGCACGGTGGGGCTTGTCCCCGTCGGCGGCGCGGTGGGTAGCGACTGGTCCCAAGAATTCAATGAGAGCGGCGTCGGCAATTTCAACTGGCTGCAGGTTGAGATGGTCACTGGCTCTCTGGTAAACCCGGCATTCACCGGCTTCTCCAGCCCGGGTTGGTTGTATGCAGCCGGTGATGAGGTTACGGACGTGGCTTACAGCGGACCGGCCAGCACCAACTTGGATTGGTACATCAACTTTGCCGGACCGTCCTCAACGCCGCTGACATTCTATTTCCAGGCTTACGACGGCAGTAATCTGGTGGATTCAGCCATCGCTGGCTGGACGGGGAGCGGTTGGCAAATCGCCGACCCTGGTGGCCCGCAATCCCGGCAAATCACCTCACCAGTCCTCCCCGAGCCGATCAGCATGATCTTCTTCGGCACCGGGCTGGTCGCGGTGAGCGGGTACGTGTCACGGAGAAGGATGCTGCGCAAGGCGTGAGCAGCCAGTGAAAGGTGAATGAGTTTAGCCGAATGAGGAGGCGGTAGAATGAAGGGCAAAAAAAGTTCGTGGCTTGGTGGGGCGTGCGCTATCGTAGCCATGCTCTGGGTCGCGGGGAACGTCGGAGAGGCGGGAACTTATACCGTCACCGACATCACCCTGGGCGGCGCCTACAGCTGGGCGTACGGTATCAACGCCAGCGGGCAGGTCGTCGGATATTCTTACACCACCGGCGGTGCCGGCCATGCTTTCCTTTACAGCGGCGGGACGACGACCGACTTGGGCACTCTGAACCCCCTCGCCTTGCCCAGCCTCAGTGTTGCGTATGGTATCAACGCTGGCGGGCAGATCGTCGGATACTCCGGCTTTTCCTCTAACACTGCTTTTCTTTACAGCGGCAGCGGGCCGATGACCGGCTTGGGCAACCTACCAGGCGGCAACTTCAGCGTTGCGAACGGTATCAACGCCAGCGGGCAGATCGTCGGCTACGCCGCCACCGCCACCGCCCCCAACTACGATGCCTTCCTGTACAACAGCGGCTCGGCAACGCCCACGATGATCGACTTGGGCACCCTGCCAGGCGGCAGCCACAGCGTTGCGAACGGTATCAACGCCGGCGGGCAGATCGTCGGCTATGGCGACAACGCCACCTACGGTCAAGTTGCCTTCCTGTACAGCGGCGGCACGATGAGCCCCTTGGGCACACTGGGCGGCGGCGATAGCTGGGCGAACGCTATCAACGACAGCGGGCAGGTCGTCGGAGCCTCCAACCTCACCGGCAATGCAGCGTCGCATGCTTTCCTTTACAGCGGCGGGGTGATGACCGACCTGGGGACTCTTGGTCGCAACAGCGAAGCGTTGGCTATCAACAACGACGGGGATGTCGTCGGCGATTCCGTCCTCTCTAACGGTAACGAGGATGCCTTCCTTTACAGCGGCGGGGTGATGACCGATTTGAACACGATGATTGTTGGCCCGTCCTCGGTGGGCTGGCAACTGGAGGAGGCGACTGGCATCAACAACGAGGGCCAGATCGTCGGATATGGCCTCTACTCGCCCCGCCCGTACGCCTACTATACCCAGGCGTTCTTGCTCACGCCGACGGCCGTCCCCGAGCCGATCAGCATGATCTTATTCGGGACCGGGCTGGTCGGGGTGGTCGGGTACGTGTCACGGAGGAGGATGCTGCGCAAGGCGTGAGCAGCCAGTGAAAGGTGAATGAGTTTAGCCGGATGAGGCGGCGGCAGAATGAAGGGCAAAAAAAGTTCGTGGCTTGTGGGGCGTGCGCAATCGTTGCAACCAGGACTCTGGCGCTTTCCATAAGGTTATGAATTATTTTGAGCGGAAGGAAAATCTGATGAGCAGGAAAAAGGAAAACGTGCGTGGCTTAGGCTCGGCAATTGCGGCTGCAGCATTGTTGCTGATCGCTTCGACCGCGATGGGAGACACTTTCTCGCTCCTGGGCAGTTTCAACGGGAGTAATGGCGCAACTCCCTATGCCGGGCTGACAGCCGTCGGCTCAACCTTGTATGGCACGACCTACTACGGCGGCGCCTATAGTCAAGGGACCATTTTCTCGGAGCCCGTCGGTGGAGGCGCGCCCACGCTCCTGGGCAGTTTCAACGGGAGCAATGGCTCAGGTCCCAATGGCGTGTTGACAGTCGTCGGCTCAACGTTGTATGGCACGGCCGGCTATGGCGGCGCGTCTGGTGACGGGACCATTTTCTCGGAGCCTCTCGGCGGCGGCGATCCCACGCTCCTGGGCAGTTTCAACGGGAGCAATGGCCAAACTCCCTTTGCCGGGCTGACAGTCGCCGGCTCAACCTTGTATGGCATGACCGGGTCCGGCGGCGCCTCTGGTCAAGGGGCCATTTTCTCGGAGCCCGTCGGTGGCGGCGCGCCCACGCTCCTGGGCAGTTTCAACGGGAGCAATGGCACTTTTCCCTATGGCGGGCTGACAGCCGTCGGCTCAACCTTGTATGGCACGACCATCCTAGGCGGCGCCTATGGTTACGGGGGCGGCGCCCACGGTTACGGGACCATTTTCTCGGAGCCCGTCGGCGGCGGCGCGCCCACGCTCCTGGGCAGTTTCAACGGGAGCAATGGCGTAAATCCCGATGGCGGGCTGACAGTCGTCGGCTCAACCTTGTATGGCACGGCCGGCTATGGCGGCGCCTATGGTGACGGGACCATTTTCTCGGAGCCCGTCGGCGGCGGCGATCCCACGCTCCTGGGCAGTTTCAACGGGAGCAATGGCCAAAATCCCTTTGCCGGGCTGACAGTCGTCGGCTCAACCTTGTATGGCACGACCAACGTAGGCGGCGCCTATGGTGACGGGACCATTTTCTCGGAGCCTCTCGGTGGCGGCGCGCCCACGGTACTGTACAGTTTCACCGGGAATAGTGATGGCGCCAATCCCGAGGCAGTTCTGATACTCTCCGGCTCAACCTTGTATGGTACGGCATCTAGCGGCGGCGTCAATGGCGATGGGACCGTGTTCGCTTTGCAACTTACAGAGACCCCCGAGCCGATCAGCATGATCTTCTTCGGAACTGGGCTGGTCGGCGTGATCGGGTATGTGGCAAGGTGGAGGAGACGATAGCCGGGCGACACGCACGGTCTTCTCGCCGCTCTGTCTTCAAAGAAGCGCTCCTTCCGGGGAGCGCTTCTTTTTTGCAGGCGACGGCTCCTGAACCCGCTGGACGATGCCGCTCTTGTCGTCCAGCATGAAGTTCTCTTCGACGAACGTGGCATGTTCAACCGAGAAGGGGATCAAGACCTCGGAGGCGCATTTCGGGCAATGCACCTTCCGCCCGGCTATGCAAGACCGGGCTTTGAGACGCTGCCCGCACCGGCAGATCCATCGGACGAGAAACAGGTTTTCTTCGGAGGTCGGGATGAGCAGCATCGCATGGCAGTCCGGACATTGAACATACTGCCCGGCGTATTTTCCGGGCAAGGTCATGCGCCGATCACAGACGCAGATGAGTTGGATGAGTCGGCTGGACATGCGACACGGCCTCCGATAGTACGGCCTCTGATGCGCCTCGGCGCGCGGCTTTGACTCCAGGAGCCGATGCGCACGGTGTTAGCATCCCACCCAGAACTTCCGCGGCACGCCAATAAATTCCTTAACGATTATCCGAAGCAGGCACGCGCAGCCCCATCGCTTTGGGGTCGCCAACTAGCTAGATGGTGGCGTAGCGCGTGCAGTTTCGGCCGTCCCGCTTTGCCTGGTACATGCACTTGTCCGCCTCATCGAAGATGACACCCTCGTCGAAGGAGGACGAGTCGTATCGGGAGTGGACCATGCCCACGCTGACGGTGATGCCGGGCATTCCCGGGGTCCATCCCTTTGAGGACTCGGCAAGGCCGAAACGCAGCTTTTCGGCGGAGTCGATCGCGCCATCCAGGTCCGTCTCGGGCAGCAGCACCACGAACTCATCCCCGCCCACGCGGGCAGCCAGGTCCGACTGGCGGATTTCGGTTTGCAAAAAGCCGCCCAGGTGCCTCAGCACTTCGTCACCGGCCGCGTGACCATAGGTGTCGTTGACCGACTTGAAGTTGTCAATGTCCACCACCAGGAGCGCCAGCTCGTGCTCATGGTGGCGACTGCGCACGATCTCGGCTACGAACCTCTTCAGGAACTCCCGGCGATTCAGCAGACGGGTCAGGTCGTCGAGAGAGATGAGTCTTCTCAGTTCATCGCTTTCCTGCTTGAGCTGGCGCAACTCCTCAGCGCGCTCGTTGGCACGGCCCTTGGCCGATCTCACCTCTTGCCCCAGTTCTGCGGACAACCGGGCCACCTCGTGTATGGCCCACACGCGGGTCTCCTCATAAGCGGGCATCGAGCGCGGGTCGACTTGGAACAGCTCGCAGGTGCTGCGCGCCACTTTTTCGATCTTCCCGAACATCCGCTCCACGACGTCCGGCCCCAACCCGAAGTGGCGCTGCGCGGCTGCGACGGCCCGTCTATAAGCAACGCCTTTGGCTTTACCTTGGAAGAAGGCGGCCACCAAGGTGCCTAAAGCGAGCGTCCGCGCCACCTGGATCAGCTCAGGTGAAAGGCCATCCTCCATCGCCTGGTCCTGGGCGTGGTGGTAACGGATCGGAATGTAGACTTCTTCGGGAAGGTTCCACTGCTGCAGCAGCCGGCTGCCCACCTCCGTGTGTGTCACTCCCAGCAACCGCCTTTCGATATCGTGGATTTCCACCGTGGGATGGAGCCGATGCTCGGCGAGGACTCTTGCGTACTCTTCCGGCAGCGCGCACTGGAGAGCCACCATCCCTATATCCTGAAGGATTCCAGCGGAAAAGCACTCATCGCTCTGGGCCGGGCAGATGGTCTCAGCAATTACGCGTGCGGCGCTGGCCGTCGTCAGCGCGTGCCGCCAGAACCGCTCGATTTTGAACTCCTCGGGCACCTTGCGGCTGATTTCAGTCTCCAGGCTGAACCCGAGGATCGCGATGCGCGTTACCTTCAGACCCATTCGTACGACCGCCGCGTTGACAGAGGAGACCTTGTGGGGACTGGCGAAAAACGCGGAGTTGGCCATCCGCAAGAGCTTCGCCACAAGCGCCGGGTCGGCCGAGGTCATCTCCTCGAGCTTCGCAAAATCCACGTTCGGGTCCTTGCAGAGCGTCAGGATGTTGGCGACTACAACCGGAACCGATGGCAGCGTCTTGCTGCTGCAGACCTTTTCCAACAACGCCTGCGCGCTTTGGGTTTCTAGATCAACTCCGTAGCTCGCCATTCCTGTGATCCTCTGAACTGCTAGTGCTTCCTTGCGGAAATAGGCGTCCTATTTCCGCAAGGAAGCATGACCGCAATAAGCCGCGTCGTTATGCCGAGTTATACGTTCCGTTGGGCCGTGTTTAGTTGCGTAAATTGGTACGCCAATTTACGCAACTAAACACTAGTGGACGTACCGCGTAGTGTTTTTGAGACTCCAAAGCTGCTCGGTCTTCGACGCCCAGTCGTGCGTGTCGTTCGGATAGCCGCGCAGTTCCCAGTTGTCCAGCCAAATGGCCACCTGCCGGAGGAGAATGCGGGCTCTGCGCCGCGCGTGTGCAGCCTTATTCCAGGTGGAAAGCGGCGCATCCTGCGCCGGCAGGCCTGTCGTGGAAGACCCTTTTTCCTCAATCATCGGCGGAATTCCCAATAAGTGTGTGTCAGGTGCCTGCCTCATCCGGCGGCAGTGACTACCCCAAAGCTGCGCTTTGCCCAATGCACGGCGGACAGATACACCGCCGGAATGCCGGACTCGTCGAGCCCGAGGACAGCGGCCCTTGCGCTCAAACCATCCCAGTCCCCTTTCTCGTAAGCCAGGGCGTAGTCAAAGACGGCACGCAGGCGGTTTGGTTTTCCAGAGAGCGCGTCCTTGACCTCATCGGACAGAGGAAGGTCCTTGAGGATCTCGTTCAGCGGGCGGCCCAGGATCGCGTCAATCACGGAGAACATTCCCAGGAGGAAGAGCTCCTGCGACCGCTGCTTCATGCCGAGCATCGGAGCGAGGGACTCACAGAACCTCCCGCGGATGAGCGCCCGGACGACGAGCTCGTCGGGCTTGTCGCTGCCCATGCTAGCCATGAGGAGAAGGGAGGCCCATTGTTTGAACTGCCGCGGCCCCAGCAGCCTTATGGCATGCAGGATAGAACGGACCTTCTCGCCCAGGCCAAAATACGCGGAGTTGATGTATCGCAGCAGCTTGAAAGAGAGCGCCATGTCGCGCTTGATAATCCCCTCCAGGCGATGGAAGTTAACGTCGGGCCACTGAAGCTCCTGAAGCATGTGCAGGTAGTTGAGCTTGAAGCCCGGCACGTCTCGCGACGAGATGATCACGGGCTTGCTGAAGAAGTCCCCCTGAAAATAAGTGTATCCCAGGCTGACCGCCTGCTTGAAGACTTCGTGCGTCTCGACTTTTTCGGCCAGGAAACGGACGTTGGGGGCTGTGAAGCGTGACAGAACCTGCCGGCGCTCCTCTGCCGGCGTTGACAGGAAATCCACTTTGACGATGTCCGCCAGGTTCATGAGGTCGGCGTACTGCTCGGCGTAGACGAAGTCGTCCAGGACGATCATGTAGCCGGCCTTCTTGAGTCTGCCGCAGGCGCTGACGACCTCCGGGTCGGGTTCGACGGTCTCCGGGATCTCCGCCGCGGTCAGGCCACTGGACAGAAGGCTGATATAATCGTTGAGCAGGATATCGCGCGTGATGTTGATGAAGGCGAGCTTGCCACCGCTGATGACCTCCATGCTGAGGATCAGGGTGCTGTCGGTCATGACTTTGGCGCTGGCTTGGTTAAGTTCCGAGTGTTTGAAAACGTTCTCGAGGCTGGAGCGGAAGAGGAGTTCGTAGCCGTAGACTTTCTGCTTCCGGTCGAAGATGGGCTGCCGGGCGATGAAAATCCTGGATAGGGATACGCTGGCGACCTCGGCGTCCCCGGACGTAGTTGTTGCGGTAAGGCTGCCCATAGCGTCCCATTCAAAGCATCTGAAGCATTCCGAGCAACTCCATGAGGATTATCGCAAGAAAGCACACACTCTTTAGCTCGAGCCGGCAGAGAGACGCGGGCACGGAATGTTCGGCAGCGCATTCGCGTCTGCAAAGGCAAGGTGTCACGGTACTTACATGCTTGGTGAGAAGACGAAGCAATTCGCCGTCAAAGACGAGCGGCAAGCTCAAAATGCCATCGCCGACACGGATGATGTGTCGTTTAGTTCCTGCCGGCCGTTGAAGGCTCAATGGCCGAACTGCATTTATCGGGTCAGGTGGCGGCCACAGACCCAAAGGGCCGGGTGGCCGTTGCCGATAGCCACCAGGGTTGGCGAAAGAACCTGGTGGCGATGCTGCGCGAGCATGGTTATGTTGTGCTGGAGGCGCGGGATGGGCCGACAGCCATTACGACAATTCGGATGACACAGCCGGACGCGGCGATCGTTGATATGAAGCTTGATATGGACACGGGGTTCCATGTCCTGGAAGCGATTCGGGATCCCTCGAGAACCCCAAACAGGGTCGTGTGCAAAATGCCGGTTCTGATGACGACGGCTGTGATGCGCGCCCGGGACGTACAATATGCCAAGCATCTCGGGGCGTTCACTTGCCTTGTAAAGCCTGTGGCGGCCTCCGAGTTATGCCCGAAGTTGGAGCAGGCGATACGCACACATCGGGGGGCATGAGCCGCATGCCGTTTTCTGGCGGCTCAGCAGGCCGCTGAAGAAATCATGATTTCGCGTCGTCAGAAGTACGAGACCGGCGGCATCGGGGCCATGTGCCGTTGAGCCTTGAGAACGTTCAGACACTCTCGAGCTTTCCTTACGTTACGGCGCGGACCAGATGACCTTGTCTTTCTCGTCGAGCAAGCCCAGCTTCGCCCCCTCCTTATCCACGCCCAGCCCGGCGCGAGTCTTTCCGTTCTCGCCGCGCAGGCTCAGCTTCGGGCCGTCCTTGTCCACGCTCAGCTTGGCGCGGCTTTTGCCGTTCTCGTCGTACAGGTGCAGGCCCGGTCTGTTCTTGTACATGACCAGCGCGGCGCGGAGACTGCCGTTCTCGTCGCCCAGGTCCAGCCTCGGCCCGTCCTTCATCATGCCCAGACCGGCGCGGATCTTGCCGTTCTTGTCATGCAGGCTCAGCTTCGGCCCCTCCTTGTGCATGGCCAGCTTGGCGCGGAGATTTTCGTTCTCATCGCGCAGGCTCAACTCCGGGCCGTTCTTGTACATGACCAGCGCGGCGCGTAGATTGCCATTCTCGTCGCCTAAGTCCAGACTCGCTCCGTCCTTCGTCATGCCCAGTACGGCACGGGTCTTGCCGTTCTCGTCATACAGGCCCAGCCACGGCCCGTCCTCAGTCACGTCCAGCTTGGCGCGAGTCTTGCCCTTCTCATCCACCAGAATGAACCTGCGCGCCCGCACCTCAGCCAACCGCGCCCGCGCCAGTTCGGCCCTCAGCTGATCCAGGCCCTGCTCCAACGTCGCCAGCCGTTCTTCCGCAGTCATGGCCGCTTTCTCCTTCAGGCATTCGGTGTGAGTGCGACTCCGGAGCTGCCGTTGCCGTCCCTGTCCGCGTCAGTATTCCGATCGTCGAGTTGTTCGTCAAGCTGGAATTACTCGTGGACTGAGCGGCCAGCGGCGAGGATTCCCGCGAGCATGCACGCGACGCCGCGCCGCAACGTCATCGAGAGGAGGTCCGTGGCAACCTTCCTTTCTTCCACGGCTCCTTTGGCCGAAGTATATCCCACGGTTAGGCCGGGTGCAAATTCAAGGAGGCAAACCTGGGGCGACGCTCCGGAACGTCTCGAAGGATCGGTTGCCCGTCCTGGCCGGCGTCCCGGAAAGGCCGTAAGGGGCCTTCATGACACATGTCATCCAATGCCTCGGTCACAAAGGTGAAGGCGAGCGGGCGAATGGCTTCGATGGTTTGTTGAGCATGAGCGAAGCGGCCTCCTTGTGATTGGCGAGTTCTCCAAGGGGCAGGACCGCAGTCTGCTCATCGTTCCGAAGGAAGAGAGAAACGGGTTCGCAGAAGGCATCCCGCTCAAAGTGCCCTCGGGCGGTGTCCCGAACGCGGTCGAAGAACTTGCCGATGGCTTTCCGCTCATTGCTGGTGACGACTCGTATCGTCATAGTTCTTTCGCCTTTCTCACTCACCACGATGCTCCAGTGCTACCATAATATCAGCCCAGCCGGAGGCTTTGTTCGGAAGGTTGCCATCGGCCCTGCTCAGCGTTGCCCATCGTCATGGAACACTTTTCAAGACCATCAGAAAGCCGAGAAACTACTTGACGGCGGCAATTTGACCGTTGGTCGAGGCGGGCGGATTTGCAGCTTGCTGACGCTTGAATTATCAAGGGTGGATATGCAGAGATTTTTCGCGGCGTGAGGGTGGTCGAGGCAACTGGCGTTGGTTTGAGCCATCGCCCGCAAAAAAGAAGCGCTCCCCGAAAGGAGCGCTTCACTCAAGACAGAGCGACGATGAAAAGGGGCGTATCGCCGGACTACCGTTTCCTACGCCTCGCCACATAGCCGCAGACCCCGACCAGACCGGTGCCGAAGAAGATAAGGCTGATCGGCTCCGGAACCGGTTGGTTGAACGTAAAGTTGTCCATCGTGAATTGATAGGGATACCCAGGGCCGAAAGCGTCAGGGGCCGTCCCGCCGCTGCCACTGAACACCAGGTCGGTAACACCCGCCCAATCGAAGCTGACCCACATGGGGGTTGTGGCTTCGGCTGACCCCAAATCGACGGTTTTGGAGTACACCAGATTCGAGCCGGAATAGTCGTCTACCGTCAGCATGAGGTTGTCAGAGTAAGTCCCCTTGAACCAAGCGCCGTCGAAGTAGAACGGAGAGCTGCTGGCCATGATGGTGGCAGCCGTCCCGTACGCGTTAAAGGCAATATTGGGTGACGACTCTACCCCCCCAAAGTACGCAGGCTCAAACGAGCCCGTGTCACAGTACCAATTGGTCCATTCGAGTCCGACATGATCATAACCATAGGGGATCGCTCCTGGACCGCTCCCCAGGTCATCGAACGTCACGACCGTCGCCCGGGCGACACCGGGTCCCAACGCCAGCAGCAACGCTACTATAAACGCACAGCACACAATTCTCTTCATCGCAACCGCACCTCCCCTCTTCTGAGCCCGCCTTTACCATGAACCATTGCCGCTCTGGCAGGAAAGGCGTTCATCCAATCAGAGGTCTATTGCTACAAGCCGACAGCGTCATCATTACGACAAGCCTGACCTGCCGCATGCGCTGAGTTCACGCTTTATCCTTTCTTTGCAGTAACCCAGCAGCAAAAATATCCCTCGGAGCGTCCGCAAAAGCCGTTCCACTTTGCAATAAACGTGACTTTTGTGACAAATAATCATGCTTCGTTATGGCGTAGGAGCTTAGGTAGGCAGGAACGCGTGGTGCGATTCATGAACACGTCGGGCTATGTTGCGAATCATGAACACGGGAGAAGCCGCAAATGGGCTTCTCTAGGGATAATTCCTATGCCGATATAGGGTTCTGCCCCGATGCGGAAACTCACCACGATCCCGACGAATTCAACACGATTGTTCGCGGTACCAGTGTAGTTCATATGATAGTCGGGGTACGACGGGCAGGGAAACCGGCGGGTTCCAGCTCAACAGCGTCGCAGCCGATGCCCTCACTGTGGAAAGAGGAATTCTTAAGCTCAAAGACCCCACCAGCGCAGAACTGGCGGGGTCTATCAGCAAGCTTGGTCGGGGCGGGCGGATTTGCAGCTTGCTGACACTTGAATTGTCAGAGGCGGACCTGCAGAAGTTTTTCGCAGCGTAAGGCGTACTTGCGACACCGAAGCGTCAGGTGCGGGAATACGGGTATCGTCCGCGCGAACCTGCAGGTAGGAGACAAAACCTTCGTCAACATCAACCGTGAGCGCACGACCTCGCGGTCGTCGCGCGTCGCCTTGTCCGGGCCCCACACCGTCGGCAGCCGATTCCCCGCGAGGAAGTGTCCGCGCAGGGCCTCCAGAATCCGCAAGGCATCCTTCTCGTCGGTCTTGTCCTTGCGGCCCTTGACCGACTGCGGCAGCAGCGTCGGCGCGAGCACGTGCGCTCGAATCTTCGCCGCGGTCAACTCGTCGTGCAGCCCGAACCCGTGAGGCCCGGCCTCATACGCCAGGACGATCTGCGCCCCGGCGCATTCGCGCGACCGGCCCGCCAGGAACTCCATCATTCTCTGGCGCCCTTCCGGCGAATTGCCGAACGATCGCTTCTGCGCCGACTCCGCGTTGTGCGCCACTTGCAGCATCAGGCTCCGATCACTGTGCTTTCCTGCCACGCAACTCGGTCGGAGGCAACCGGCCGTTTCTCTCTTACATGGTAACTTGACAAGCGGGATTCTGACGGTCAGAATCCGACATTGGTTAGCGGGCAGTTGTGTGGACAGCGGCCATCTGCAATTCCGGGTAAGTTTCGCATCTGTGGAGGCACGCTGGTGAGACCGATTCGCCTGTCGTGGATGGCAGTTGTCCTGGCGACCTGCCTGCCAACGGCGGCTGGCCGGGCGGACGTTTCAGACCAACCTTCGCCGACCGTGCAGTCAGCCAAGGCCGACAAGGCCAAAGCTGCCATGTTCGAGCGGGTTACTATCGACGTGGAGCTGAACCCGGCCGATCCGGAGCGCCTGGTGGCGGTCCGTGGCGAGGTCTTCGCCTCGGTCAAGACGCCATCGGGCAAGACCTTCTCCGTACCTGGATTCCTGTATCAGCCGTTCACGCGGCGGCTCGAGAGCGGAGTCGAGAAGCTCACGCCTGCCGGTCCGGTGCGCTGGCAGATTCGGCTGGCCCTGAGCGAACCGGGGCCGCATCGCGTCACAGTCGCCGTAGCTTTTCCGCAAGGCGAAGCCTCGAGAATTGAGCCTTATGGCAAACCTCTGGAGATCACTGCCACCCAAGCCGACGCACCCGGTTACATACGCCGCTCGCCGACCGACCACCGCTACTTCGTTACCGACCGCGGCGAGTCATTCTTTCCGCTTGGAGCCAACGTCTGCTGGGCCGGCCGCAGCGGAACATACGACTATGACCGCTGGCTGCCGCAATATGCCAAAGAGGGCTGCAACTACTGGCGAGGTTGGCTTTCCCCGGAGTGGACCACTTTTGGTCTTAACACCCGCGAAAGCGGCTACAGGCGGATCGCCCTAGCCAATGCGTGGCGACTCGACCAAGCCATCGAGCAGTCGGAGCGGCTCGGGTTGCGGGTACTCCTGTGCATAGACAGCTTCAACATCCTGAAGAGCGGCAAGGAAAACTATGGCGGATGGGAGTCTTCGGCCTACATCAAGGCCAACGGCGGCCCGTGCCGGCAGCCGACCGACTACTTCACCAACGCCGAGATGCTTCAGGCCTACAGGGACCGCTTGCGCTACCTGGTGGCCCGCTGGGGCTACTCCCCGGCTGTGTTCGCCTGGGAGTTCTGGAACGAGGTGGACCTCACCGACGATTATCGGAGCGACCGCATTACCACGTGGCACCGCGACATGGCGCGTTACCTGCGGAACCTCGATCCCTGGCAACACCTCATTACCACCAGCATGGCTAATCCCAAGGGCGATCCGCAGCTCGATGCTTTGCCGGAGTTGGACTTCGTGCAGAGCCACCACTACGCCGGCGGCGACGTGGTGGCCTATCTCGACGAGGACCGGCGGACCAAGGCGGCGGCCCGCAACCGTCCGCACTATCACGGCGAGTTCGGCCTGAATGCGGCCGGCGGCTCCGAGAAGCTCGACCCGGCCGGCATCCACCTGCATAATGCCCTCTACGCCAGTGTCGGTCAGGAGCAGGCCGGCACGCCGATGTCCTGGTACTGGGATAGTTACATCGAACCGCTGAAGCTCTACCCGATCTACGGCTCGTTTGCCCGCTGGATCGGGAGCTTTGACTTCGTCGCTCAAAAGCCGCGCCGCATCCAGGCGGAGATCCACTATGCCAGGCCAGCCGATACGGCCATCCCCGAAGGCTCGCCGCTCATTCCGAGCGAAGGGTCGTGGGGACCGGCCCCGTTCAACCAACCGGTCACCGTGACCGTTGACCGTCTGGGCAAGTTGTCAAGCGACCGGCCGCTGGCCCGCATCATGCACAGCCTCAAGGGACACAAGGAACTGTACAACCCGGCGACCTTTGACCTCGACGTGACTGAGGCCACGACCTTCGGCGTGCTCATCGAGGGCGTCTCGGGCTGGGGCGGCGGAGGCCTAGAAATTTCGCTCGACGGCAAGGCGGTCCTCAGCCATGAGTTTCCAAACACCAACAAGGCCGGCGATCACACGACGCTCATGCAGTACAACAAGGCGTATCGCATCACCCTGCCGGCAGGGCAGCACAAGGTGAAGGTCGAAAACACGGGCTATGACTGGATTACCGTCGGTTACGAAATTCCCTGGCTGGTGGCCGGGCCGCCGCTACGGGCCTATGGGCTGGCGGGTTCGTGCCGAGCCCTGGTCTGGGTGCAGAACCGTCACTATCGTTACGACCGGCCGGCTGGCGATAAGACGCCGTCACCGACGGTCGAAGGGGCCAGGTTGCTCTTGCCGCTCGCGCCTGGCAGGTGGACCGTGGAGTTCTGGGACACGCAGAGAGGGGCAGTTACCGCGACGCAGGAAGTGACCACGGACACAGAGGGCCGCGCCGAGATCGCCCTGCCGCCGATCACCTGGGACGCCGCCCTTCGTCTGCAGTTGGAGCAAGCTGCGCAAACGCCAGTCGATCCAGTCACTCCATGAACTGTTGCGCGAAATGCAGGCGAAGAATCTAGAATCATGCAGGCATGGACTTCCCCAGTCCCCGCATGAATCAACAAAATGGCCCGCTCGACTCCATCCTTCGGGCATCGCTCGCCGCACAAATCTCCTTGACAATTGAGACGCCGATGGTCACAATGCTGGCCGCCTGCTATTGTGGACTGCGACGACGCTAGGCGGCACAATAATCGCGCGACGTCGTCCGTATTCTTTTTCCGGCCGTTTTCTCAGTGGCAGTTCTAGCGTGCTCGACACGTGCTCGTGGTCTCATCCGCCTGCGTAACATGCAGGCGTTTATCGGGAAAGAAAGAGGGTGCAGCGATGCGTAAGGTATGGCTTGCGTTCCTGATGGGGGGACTTATGGCGCTCTGGTCGGCTCCGGCGTCGGCGTCGCCTGTGTCCCTCTCCAACAATGGAACACCGGATTATAAAAACATTTGCTTCAGCGACACCGCAAACAACATTTTCGAGGCGTATGACTATTTCACGCTCGGGTCCGCCAGCAAGATCACAGGGATCGAATGGTGGGGCGTTTACTATGGTGCCAATACGCCGCCAAAAGGCGGGAACCTCTTCGAGTACGAGATCCAGTCGAATCCCGGCAGCAACGGACAGCCCAACGGCGAGTATGACTCCGATAGCGGCTCACTGGGCAGCGGCAGCCCCGTAAACACGGGCAGCCATAGTTTTGCTATCGGCGGTTCGTATAACGTCTACGAGTTTAATGCCACGACGAGCATCTCGCTCCCGGCCGGATCGTACTTCCTCACCATTTACGGCACCGTCTCCGACCCCGGCAACATGTACGGCTGGGCCACGAGCGAGGAAACGCAAACCGATGAGTGGTCCTACTCCCCCGCATTCCACTTCTGGGATGGTCCTAGTGACGCCGGGCTGGCGTTCAACCTGACGGGCAACTACGAGACCGCCTCTACCCCGGAGCCAGTCAGCCTCATCTTCTTCGGCACGGGGCTGGTTGCGGTCGGTGGCTATGTGGCAAGGAGGAGGAGTAGGTAGCCCGACGATACGTGCCATCTTCTCGCTGCTCTGTCTTCACTGAAGCACTCCTTTCGGGGAGTGCTTTTTTTAGCAGGCGGCGGCTCAAACGAACGCCAGTTGCCCCGACCATCCTTACTGAATGCCCGCCCCGACATTGGTTATGGCCCGATCAGCTTCTCCGACTGGTGCAGGCCCATGCTCATTCGAATTATCCTTGCCGTCCAGAATTCTGCGTTGCGCCAGCAGCTCCAGGATATTCTGGCGCGCCCGGACATTTTAGTCGAAGTGCCACGAGCGCGGAAGAACCTCTGGGGACGGATCGTTTGCGAGCCAGCCGATGCGTTGATCGTCAGCCAGTCCCTTCTGCCGGATGCGCTGAAAGGCAAGATGGATGAGTTGCAGCGCCAGTCCGATTCGCCCGCAGGGGTTATGCTGTCGGGCAGCGCCGATCCCAAGGTGCATGCGCGGCTGCGGGCGGCCGGTTGTGATGCGGAAGGCCAGGCGGAGGATGCGGGGCATGGAGAAGGGCTGAGACTGGTAGATCGCCGCGGACGGTGTTGGGGAACTGGTTTCTTGAAGGACGCACTTCCCGGAAGTGCGGAACACGGAAATGGCGATTTCTCTCGCAGTCATCGCAGGCCGTTGTCGTCAGGAAGTGTGGACGCCGTCAAGGAGCGCCTGGCGAAGCTCGGCGATGCTTAATTGCCGGAGGGGAACCTGTCAACATAGGGAGGACTTTCCTGCGACCGAATCCGAGCTTGATTTCGGGCCGGTTCGAGGGCAATATGTAGAGCAGCAGTTCCATCGTCCCTTGCAGGGCCGGTGCCGTTGCTTCAGCTTAATATCTGACCGGTTGCCGCTTCGTGATGAACCCGGTCGAGAAAGGGTCATGCCTATGAAACCGCTCCGCGTTGTCATTTCTGTTTGTCTCGTTGCCCTGATCGCTTTCTCTGGCTGCTGGTCGTCAAGGGGGAGCCGCGCTCATGGCATGCTGGTCCAGGCCACGGCGGACATCTCGGCGTTGGGCGCCGCACTGGGGGCCTTCAAGGTGGACAATGGCCGCTATCCGACCTCCGCCGAAGGACTGGCCGTTTTGAGCACAGATCCCAGCGGTCTTCCCAAATGGAAGGGCCCTTATATTGAGCGGCCCGTCGGGAACGACCCATGGGGGAATCCTTACGTCTATGTTTGCCCCGGCAAGCACAACCCGGACAGCTACGACCTCCATTCCTTCGGACCTGACGGCAAGGACGGGACGGCGGACGACATTACCAACTGGGACAAGCGTTAGGCGCCGGCCGCGCCGCTCGTATCACGCGAGAGGGATTTCCGTCTCTTTTCCCTTTCGCTCGTCGGAGAGATATGCCGCGCAGGTCGAACTGATTGTGTCGCAGACCAGTTCCAGGTTGGATTGGGCTTGCGCGGAGGGCCGCCAGGAACCGTCGAGCCGGAAGAAACCTGACTCGAAATCAGGCTCATTCCATTTTTCAAGATTGCAAAGAGGGCGGTTGGGGATTTTGGGGTTATCCCGGAAAAGCGTGCTGTTGGGACCGTAGCGAGCCAGTAGGGTTGTGATGCTTTGCGCGTAATTTCGGACGAAGGCTTCGTCCTCCTGCGTTGATTTCGCCGCGAACTATGTGTTGAGATTCGTCCGCCCGGCTTGAAGAGAGCCGGCAAGAAGCGTCAAACAGACAGCCGCGACAGTCGGCCACGATGCTTTCATGGAGCAAGCTTCCTTTATGAAGCGGCGTCAGGCATTTCGCGCGACGCGCCCTGGTTCAAGTGAGGAAGAAAAACCTAACAGGATGGCGGCAAACAAGAGAACGGTGGCCGTTGTGAACAATCCCCAGGTTTGATTCCCGGTCGCTTTCGTGATTTGCCCGATCAAGGTCGGGCTGACGAAGCCGGCGAGATTTCCGAAAGAATTGACGAGCGCGATCCCGGCGGCGGCCGCCGAGCCGCCGAGCAGGTTGCTCGGCAGAGACCATTGCACCGCCATCATTCCCATGACGCCGGCGGCCGCCAGGGAAACAGCCGCCAGTCCGATCGGGCCGCTCCGGGCGAAGCCGCAGAATGCGAACCCGATCGCGCCGACCGCCGCGGCGAATGCGGCATGCAGGCGGCGCTCCTGCTTCCGGTCCGACCGCGCTCCCAGCAGCAGCATGAAGACCACCGCGACCAGCCACGGGATCGCACTCAATAATCCGATCTGCAATGCCCCGGTCCAGCCGAGCGCCTTGATGACCTGCGGCAACCAGAACGTCAGGCCGTAGAGGCCCATCATGTTGCAGAAGTAGAGCAGGCACAGTTTCCAGACCACCGGATGCTGAAATGCTTTTGCGGCGGAATCCGGGGCGGATCCCGTCGCGGCGCGCTGAAGAGATTCCTTCTGCAGAGCGGCGTCCAGCCGCCGGCGGTCCGGCTCGGCCAGCCACCGCGCGTCCCCGGGATGATCGGGCAGGCAACGGAACACCCAAAGCGCCACGAGAACGCAGGGCGCGCCCTCGAGAATGAACAGCCACTGCCAGTCCTGCAACCCGCTCCCGCGCACGTTTTGCAGAATCCAGCCGGACGCCGGTCCTCCGAGCAATCCCGCCGCGGGGATGGCCGTCAGAAAGAGCGCCACCACGCGCACGCGGACGGCCGCGGGATACCACCAGGTGAGGTAAAGAATAACGCCCGGGAAAAAACCGGCCTCGGCTGCGCCGAGCAGGAAACGAAGCACGTAGAAATCCCACTCGTCGCGCACGAACGCGGTCGAGGCGGAGACAGCGCCCCAGACCAGCACGAGCAGCGACAGGCAGTTGCGCGCGCCGATGCGATGCAGGAAGAGGTTGCTCGGGACCTGAAGAAAGAAATAGCCGATGAAGAACAGCCCCGCGCCGAAACCGTATGCCGCCGGGCCGATTCCCAGCGACGCGGAGATGCGAAGCTGCGCGAAGCTGACGTTCGTCCGGTCAACGTAATTGACCAGGTAACCGCAGAAGAGGATCGGGAGTATCCGAATGCTGACGCGGCGGTAGAGCGAATCGGTTTCGATCATAAGCTCCGGCTGATGGAGACAGGGTCAAGCGGAATCTTCAACGTGAAACTCAGTGCGACCCGTTGACTCGGCTGAGCTTGAACTGTGTTGCGCCTTCAGGCATGGCCACCGTGAAATTCCAATCTTCGTGCGCCCCGAGGTTGCTTTCATAGGCGTCGGCGTCGCCGACGAGCTTGTCCTGGTCGTCATAGCAGTTGAACTCAATGTGGATCATTGAATACGGACGGCCGGAGGTGTTTTGCACGACGCCGATGATTATACTGCGTCCATCGGCCTTCCGGCTTGTCCTCAGATTCTCCACCTTCACGTCTGAAGGGACGTCCGGATTGGCATCCCCGCGCGGACACCCTGCGAGCAAGAAAATCATTCCTAAAAGCACTATTCCTCCGAGTGCTTTCATGATTCTCTCCTTGCGAAAGTGCGGCCGCGCCCGTTGCATGCCGGCGAGCGGTCATTCGAAAAACTTCTCTCCCCGGCTGTACGTCGCCACGGCTTTGCGATCCAGTTCCACGCCCAGCCCCGGCTTGTTCGGAATCGGCAGCATGCCGTCCGCGTCCAGCCGCCAGCCGCCGGCCGCCAGCTCGTCCACGTAGGGCGAGCCGATGAGGTACTCGACGAGGTCCGTATCGCTGAACGCGGAGGCGAGTTGAAGGTCGGCGGCCAGGCCGACCGCGGTGTTCCAGCCGTGCGGGACGAAGCGCACGCCGTTGTCCTGCGCCATCCATGCGATCCGCCGCGACTCCGTAATGCCGCCCACCTTCGTCACGTCGGGCTGGACGATGTCCAGCGCGCGCGCGGCCAGCCAGGGCTGGAAGGCTTGCCGGCGCGTGAGCACCTCGCCGCCGGCGATCGGCACGGGGGAATGTTCGCGCAGCAGGATGTAATCCTCCAGGGCGTCGGGCCGGAGCGCCTCTTCGAACCAGGCCACGTGGTACGCGGCCAGCATGTTCGCCGTCCGCAGCGCCCATTTGTAGCCCTGCGGCCAGAACGCGTCGCTCCCGCCGGCGTCCACCATCAGTTGCGACTCCGCGCCCACCGCCTCGCGCGCCGCGCGCACGATCGCCTCGTCCACCGCCGCGCTCTTGCGGCCGAACGGTCCCCAGCCGATCTTGAACGCGCGGAAACCCTGCGCCTTCACTTGGAGCAGGTGATCGGCCAGCCGCGCCGGCTCCTCCATCAGGATGGAAGCATACGGCCGCACGCGCTCGCGATACCGGCCGCCCAGCAGCCGGCCCACCGGCTGCCCGGTCGCCTGGCCGAGCAGGTCCCACAGCGCGATGTCAATTCCGCTGATCGCGTGCGTGATGGAACCGCCGCGGCCGAGCCAGAACGTGCTCTGGCGGAGCTTTTCGCTGACGCGCTCGGGCTCCAGCGCGTTTTCGCCGCGGTAGAGCGGTTCGAGCACTCCCAAGGCGGCGTGCACCAGGGCATCGTTCGTGAACACGCTGCCGTACCCGGTCAGGCCCTCGTCGGTCAGCACGGCGACGAGGGTGTGCACGCAGTCGTCACGCTGCAGTTCTTCGGTCCAACCGCCTTCGGGCGTCGCCCCGCGCAGCCCGACGGCGCGGATTTCGCGGATCTTCAAGGCGGGTTCCTTCCATTGGGCGAGAGCCGGAAGTTACCATCGAATCTGAGACTGCACGCCGTGCGTGTGCTGGTCGGAGCGCTTCGCAATCGGCCACGCGCGCCACTCCTCCACGATCGCGATCAGCGCCGACACCGTCGTCTCGAAAATCAGCTTCCCTTTCTCGGCCGTGGCCTTCGTCGGATCGCCATGGACGCCGTCCTTCGTCCACCGGCCCCAATAGTCCGCGAAGCGGACCGGCCTCGGCATGACGCTGTCGGAGCTGACGTACTTGCCGACGACGTCGTCGCCGGCCACGGCCTTGTCCATCTGAACCCGCTCCGGCGCCAGGTGCAGGTAAAGCGATGTCTCGAACTCGTCCGCGTGCGCCATCACCGGCGTCTCGCGGACTTTCTCGAACTGCTCGGTCGCCAGGGAATAGTAGTTCAGCGCGCCGCAGATGGACTCGGTCTCGAGGACGGTCTTGCGCGCGATGATGTCCGCGAGGACGAAATTCGAGCCGTGCCCGTTCACGATGAGAATCTTGCGGAAACCGTGATACGCCAGGCTCTTGGTAATGTTCAGGCCGAAGGCGATGAACGTCTCGGGTTCGACGTGGATTGTGCCGGGGAAATCCATGTGATGCCGGTTGAGGCCGTAGCTGATCGGGGGCATCACCAGCATCGTGTCCGGGGCGCGGCGGCCGGCCTCAAGGCAGACGGACTCGACCAGGAACGCGTCCACGTCGAGCGGCAGATGCCGCCCGTGCTGCTCCGTGGAGCCTGTCGGCAGCAGCACCACTTTCTGCATGCCGACGGCCTCGTTGACCTCCGGCCAGGTCAGGCGGTTGTACCTGTACTCAGATGCGGCGCCCATGGGGTTGGCCATCCTCTCTTGCGGTCGGCAGCGCGCGCCGGCGGCTGCGAAAACTGCGGCGTATTCTATGCCGCCTCGAAGTACCCGTCAAGGAGCAAAAGGTCGAATTTCACCGAGCAATTTCTGGTCACGTATGACCGGAGATCTCACGCGTCCTTGTACCGTTCGACGCGCACGCGGGCGGTCAAGGCATGGGCGAGCATCCGCTCCGCCTGGCACTGGCGGTCGGTGACTTCGCCGATCAGCCGGCTGGCCGCGCGCGTCATGCGCTGGTAGGTGACGGTCTTGAGGAACTTGCCCACCCACAGGCCGCCGGTGTAGCGCGCCGACCGGCTCGTCGGCAGGATATGGTTCGTGCCGATGCTCTTGTCGCCATAGGCCACGGTGGTCTCCTCGCCGATGAAGAGCGATCCGTAATTCCGCAGCCGGTCGAAGAAGTACGGCCAGTCCCTGACGTGCAGTTCCAGGTGCTCCGGCGCGTAGTCGTCGCTGATCGCGATCGCCTCGTCCGGGTTGTCGGCGATGGTGATGCGGCCGTTGGCGCCCCAGGAGAGCGACGCCACGTCGCGCGTGGGAAGGACCTTCAGTTGCCGCTCCAACTCGGCCTGGCAGGCGCGGGCGAAGGTGTCGCTGAAGCAGACGAGCGCCACGCCGCTGTTCGGATCGTGCTCCGCCTGGCCGAGGAGGTCGCAGGCGACCAGGGCCGGATCGGCGGAATCGTCGGCGATGACCATGATCTCCGTAGGGCCGGCGAGCAGGTCAATCCCGCAGCGGCCGAAGAGCTGGCGCTTGGCCTCGGCGACGAATTTGTTCCCGGCGCCGCACAGCACGTCCACCGGCTCGACCATGCCCATCCCGAAGGCCATCACCGCGAAGGCCGGCACGCCGCCGAGGACGAAAATCCGGTCCGCGCCCGCTTTCTTCATGGCGTTGATCGTGGCCGGGTAGCAGCCCTGTCCCTTCACCGGCGGGGTGAAGGCCAGGACCTGCTTCACGCCGGCGACCTTGGCGGGGATGATGCTCATCTGCGCGGAGCCGAGCATCGGGTAGCGTCCGCCGGGGATGTAGCTGCCCACGCGCGCGACGGGGATGAGCTTGTGTCCCAGGATCACGCCCGGCTGCGTCTCGATCTCCAGCGGGCGGAGCGTCTCCAACTGCGCCTGGGCGAAACGCCGCACGTTGGCCTGGCAGAAATCGGTGTCGCGGACGACCGCCGGGTCGGTCGCGGCGACGGCCTCGGCGACCTGCGCCGCGTTCAGCTCGAAGCTCGGCGGGTTCCAGTCGTCGAACTTGGCGCTGTACTTCCGCACCGCCTCCAGCCCGTTCTTCTCCAGGTCGAGCAGCATCTCCGACACGATCCGCGCGGTCTCCGGATCGCGCTCGAACAGCCGATGGCCGCCTTCCTTGAAAGTCTTCATGCTGGTCCTCTAGTTCACCACAATGGCTTTGATCACTTCCCGGCGGTTATCGTAGGCGGATCGGAATGCCTCGGCAATCTCATCCAGGCCGAAACGATGGGTGATCATTTGATCGGCTCGAATCCGTCCGGCGGCGATCCACGCGATCGCGGTCGGAAAAGCGTTCGCGTAACGGTTGACGCCGACGTGCTCCAGTTCCTTGCCCATCAGGTCGGCCACGTTGAGCGAGACGAGGTTCTTCTCCGGCCAGCCCACCTGCACCACCCTGCCGCCCGGCGCCGCATAGCGAAAAGCCGCGGCCGTCGCGGCGACCGAGCCTGCCGTCTCGAACACCACGTCGGCAACGTCCGCCAGGGACACATCGTCGGCGCCGACGGCGAGCGCCTGATCGCCGCCGAGCGACAGGGCTTTCTCCAGACGCCCTGAGAGAGCGTCAACGCAGATCGCCCGCGCGCCGCCGGCCGCCTTGAACGCCTGGAGAGTCATCAGTCCGATCGGGCCGCAGCCCAGGATCACCGCCGTCTTCCCGGCGCACGCTCCGGCGCGGTTGACGGCATGGACACCCACGGCGGCAGGTTCCACCAGCGCCCCTTGCTCGAAGTTCATTTTGGCGGGCAGCGGGTGCAGCGCATCGCTGCGCACCACAATGAAGTCGCAGAACGTGCCGTTGATCGGCGGCGCGGAAAGGAAGATCACGTCCGGGCAGAGGTTGTATCGTCCGCCTCGGCAGTACCTGCATCGGCCGCAGGGAATGCCCGGTTCGATCACGACCGGGTCGCCGGCGGCGAATCCGCTGACGCCTTCGCCGAGCTCCGCCACCAGGCCGGACGCCTCGTGGCCGGGCACGTACGGGCGAGTGACCACGTAGTTGCCCAGCCGGCCCTCTCGCCAGAAATGGATGTCGGAGCCGCAGATGCCGTTGGCCTTCACCTGTACGAGCACCTGGCCCGGGCCCGGCCTCGGGATCGGCTCTTCCTTGAGCGTGAACTTGTGGTCGGCATCCAGATAGGCCATCCGGTTCGCTTTGGGCATGACGCGCTCCTTATCGCCTCATCGGCGGACCTTGTTTCGTGCCGGCCCTTTCCGGAATCCGCAGACGCTATGGATAGTCGCCTCCGAACAGCGAAGATTGAACGCCGGCAAAATCGCCGATGTAGAAGCCCGGGACCACCTCGCCGTTGAACTTATCGTCGAACAGGGTGAAGACGCCCATCCCGTAACTGAACGAGCCATTGCCGCCGCCTGAATTGTTCGCGCAGCCGCCGTTGATGTCGGTTGCGCAGTTCGTATTGGGCCTGTTGTTCGTCGTGGTGGCCAGACTGCCGCCGCTGCCGGAGCTGTACCCAATCGAGTCGCAGTCCTTGTTGAACGCCCAGATCCACCGCTGCTGCGGGTCGGCATCCCAGGCGACGTGGCAATCGCCAAAGAGCACGTTGTATCCGACCTTATGTCCGTAAATGCCCTGGCCGGGGATCGGCCATGGAACGACTCCGCTCGACTGGCCGGGCGCTCCTAAATTATCCTGGTTCCACATGTTAATGTGAGCGTCGAAACGGTCGGCCGCGACGGACAAGGAGCCGAGCATCTTCGTGGTCTTCCGTTCCGGACAGGTATTCTGCAATTGTACGAAGCGCGGAGACGGCATCCTGTTATAGTAGCCGAGGGTGCCGGTAACGTCGGCCGGGCCGCTGCCGGGGATATACAGGCTGGGGAAATTGGCGGGAAGCATCGTGCCGGCGCTGCGGCAGCTCCACATGTTTTGGGTGATGTGTTGACCGCCATTGCTGTTCGCCTGGTTGCGATACGCGTAGGAGCAACCGATTACGACGGAACTCCCGGTGCCGGCAAAAGGCGCATAGGTGTTGGTAGCCGTTAACGGAGCTTTGGGTGCGGGTGCGACATACTGAAAGCCACTCCCAATGCCGTAGAACGGCATCAAGCCGTAGCCGGGGAAGTTCCCGTGGCCATTCCCCATCAGCGCATAGGCGTTCAGGTCAATGGAGGTGAGGTCGCCATGGGTTAGGTACTTCGGGTCGGCGCCGCCGAGTAACTTGAGGTTTTGGACGGCGGTGTTGACGAGGAAACACCCATACATACCTACGGCGGACTCGAGCGAGGGACAGCCCTGTTTGCTGCAATACACCCCCGCGCCGCTGCTCAAGTCACTATTCGGCGGGATACTCGCGTCATAGGCCTGGCCCGTAGGGCAGTAGAACGTCTGCAGGTCCCCGATATAATTGCCCGCGGCGAGCAGGCCCAGGCCCGTCGGTCCCAGGGTCAGGTTGCCCGCGGTCCAGTTGGTCGGGGTATCAATTACGCCCGTGGTGACGTCCCATAAGTTGTCGCGGTTGTAGGCAATAACGCCGTAGAAGGATGCCGGGTTGTCAAAATAGCCGGATAGCCAGCCGGAGGCGTTACCACCAACCCCCATTTCCCAGCCCATGTGAATCTGGGTCTGCGGGCCGCTGCCGGAGGCGTCGGTGTAGGCCCCTATCCAATACTCTCCAGGTGTGCCAGAACCAGGGCCACAATCTATTGGTGGTCCCTGGCCCACCATTCCTTGGGCATAAGGGATACACATGGCCGCGCAGTCGCCGACGATGTCCGTATCATCAGCAAGGTGGCAGGCATTCGGCGAGCCCCAGTTGGGGTCGCCCGGTAAGTACTCGCCATAGTCGCCTGAATACGCGGTCAGAGCGAGGCCAATCTGGCGCAGACGGGACATGCAGCTTGCACGCCGCGCTTTCTCCCGCGCCCCTATCAGCGCCGGCAGCAGCAGAGAGGCAAGGATGGCGATGATGCCGATCACGACCAACATCTCAATGAGCGTGAACGCGTTACACGTGAACGACCACCGTTCTCCGACCGCCACGGTTCTCTCTTTCCTCGAAAACACTGTTCCAGGACTTTACCACGAGGTCCTGACAACCGCAAGAAGGCCCAGCCGGCCTGAATCTCGATCCGTTTCATCCCGGCCGCGCTACGTCGGGAGGACATTGAACACTTTCGGCAATTGACCCGTGACCAGCCAATAAACCAGGCCGACCACCATCGGCGTCAGCCCGCCCAGCATTTCCCCGGCGATCAGCCCGAACATCAGCGGCTTGAGCCGCAGATACAACGACACGCCGCCGTATTTGGTCACCAGGACCTTGATCGCCCACCCTGCGAGGAACGATGCCGCCAGCCACTTCCCGGGGAACGAACTCCACACCAGGAAGAGGACGGGGTGCAGCGGCCACTTCGGCAAACGCAACCGGGCCGCGACGAACGCGAGCACCAGCGCCAACCCGACGCCGAAGCCGATCACGCTGGAGGGCGCGGGCGACATCTTCAGCAGCCGCGCCCATCCGGTCGTCGCCTCAGCCGCCGCCAGGGTGCCCTGGGCGGTCAGTCGCTGCTGGACTCTCATCGTTCCGCTGAACGCCATTTCCGGCGCCTGCACGGAGGACCAATAGTTGGCCCGGTTCACCCCGCGATCGTACTGAAAGGCCAGCGTCACCGGAATCGCCACCGCCAGGCCGATGCCGATGGACGCCACGCACCAGGCCGCCGGCCGGCAGATGCTGACGCGCCTCATGTCCAGCACCTTGAAGCCATTGACCAGAAACGGCATCAAGGCTTCGCGCGGGTCCATGGCCAGGACCGCAACCAGCAGCAGCAGGATCAGCACCTGCCGGGAGCCGAGCGCCTGCGCTCCGAAAATCCCCCAGATCGCCACGCCCGGCGGCCACGGCGGGTCAACGATGATCGCGCCGGTCTCCGCGCTCACCCGCCCGATGGTGAGATAGAACATGAAGATCAGCGCCGTGAACAAGACCGCCAGCGGCCAGTCCAATCCGGCGGCCACGAGGTACACGGTGAAGAGCGACGCGCAGATCAGGCACACGCGCGCTCCCCAGACCGCCTCCGCCGCCAGGCTGCCGGTCGCGGGGATCAGCACCGCCCGCCGCAGAACCTGGCCATAGTAATGCCTGCCGGTGTACAGGATGGTCAGCAGAATGCCGAAATACGCGCCGAAACTCATGAAGCACTGGGGATTCGGCGCGTACGGCCCGCCCGCCGTGAGGGAAATTCCGTACGCGGCCAGCGCTCCAACCACCCACGGATAGACGAAAGGCCCTACCCCTAGCGCCAGGGAAACGTCGGAGGCCAGAAGATATGCGAAGCCCACCACCGTGAAGTAGATGATCGGCAGCAGCATCCGGGTTCCCCCGCCGGCGGCATACGTGGGAAACAGTGACGACAGCGACGTCAGGTCCACCGTGGTGCGCACCGTCACGAGGTATTGAGGAAACCAGACCGCCGCATAATTGTTCAGGTAGAGCAGGAATACCGCCCCTGTGCCGAGCCAGAATAAGCGGTCCCCGAGCACCGGCCCCCATCGTCCGCCCGCCTCCGGCAACAGCGCATTCGCGAATGTCGCCAGCGGATAACGGAGATGCTCATGCTCCGACCATTGCCGATGCACCGCCAGCGCCAGTCCGATCAGCCCGATCCACAGCAGCAGGACCATCGGAATCCAAAACGCCAGCGTTCCAGCCCATGCCCGCCAGGGAACCTCGCTCAGACTGGGAAGCCCGCGCCCGCTGCCGATGCCTCTCACATAGCCGTTCAGCGCCTCGTCCCCCTCGCCGGGCGAGGCCAGCATGCGGGCGGGCGCCATCTTCACAATGCCTTGCGCCCGCCAACCCGGCCTGCTCCGCGACATGTTATGGGGCAACATCAGCGACTCTGTGAAGGTCCGCATCAGCCCCGCTCCGGGAACGCAGCAGGCCGCCAGCACCAGCGCCAGCACCACCGCCAGTTCGCCGGCCGAAAACGCCCATCGCCTCAGAAGCGGGTTAATCAGCAGAACGAATAGAATCAAGCCCCCGTAGACGGAAATCGGCATGTTGCTGCCGACGAAGTTGGTCTGCCGCATGACCGAATCATTGAAGTAGCTGTAACCGCAGATCAGGGCGCCGGCGAGGAGACCGAGCAGTACCGCACGCCGTGTCACAGAGGGGAACTCCTATTCACACGCCGTCCTGGACCGCTCGATGACGGCCCGCGGTCAAGCCGTGGTTTCTTCAAATTCGCGGTGGAATCAGACTCTACCACGCCTCCCGTGAAACGCGCAAGAAGGCGCCGGCCGGACGATCCAGCCGCTCGACGATCTGCTGCGCGGCTCGCTCTGCACGTCAATGGCGCATGGTATAATCCGGCGGCGCGGGGCGGCAACGGCCGGCGATTGTTTTCCTGACAAAGGAGCATCCTTGCTTTACCGGCAACTCGGACGCACGAACCTGAAAGTTTCCGAGATCAGTCTCGGCGCGGCTCGCGGCGCCGCGCGCGATCGGTCGCGCTTCGTGGAGACCGTGAAGGCGGCCATTGATGCGGGGGTGAACTTCATAGACACGGCGGCGGGGTACGACAATGGCATGTCGGAGGAAGTCCTCGGCGAAGCGCTTCACGGCCGCGACGACGTCATCGTCGAAACGAAATACCGCCCGTATGACGGATGGGCGCCTGGCGCAGGTTATACCGGTTCGCCGGAGGCGCTGACAGCTTCCGCGGAGAGCAGCTTGCGACGTCTGAAGCGAGGGCATCTCGACATCCTGCTCGGACACGGCCTGCGCACGCTGGAGTCGCTGGACCTTTTCATGAGCGACGGCTGCCTGGACGCCATGGTCAGGCTGCGTGCCCGCGGGACGGTGCGCTTCATCGGCATCAGCGAACTCTCGGAAGGCGATGGGACCCATGAAATCCTGAAGCGCGCGGTGCCGACCGGCGCCTTCGACGTCGTTATGCTCACCCTGAACTTTCTCCTCCAGACCGCGGCGGAGTCCGTGCTGCCTCTCTGCCGGCGTTATAATGTCGGAACGGTTGTCATGATGCCTTTGAACCAGGCGTCCCGGGAATCCGGACTGGTATCCGTTCCGGCTGCGTTGGAATGTGTGCGCCGCCACGTCGCGAAAGGCAACCTGCCCGCGCGAGCGCCCTACACGGACGCGGACCTGCTCGATTTTCTCCAGCCGTATCCCGTGCCGGCGGCGGCGCTGCGCTACGTGCTCGCGCACGATGTCGGCGCCTGTTGCGTCGGCATGGCCAGTCCGGATCGCCTGCAAGCGAACCTGCGCGCGCTGGAAAAACCCTATCTCGACCCGGACCGCATGCATCGCCTGCGGGAACTTTTCGGAAGGATCCGGGAACAGGTTCGGTAGAGCCGCGGGTCCGCCGCGGCGGCGTTGATTTGACAGCGGCAACCGGAGTCTCTAGTCTCATGCGTCAAAGCCGACCGTCCTTTGGAGGACGGTCAAACGGGAAGTCCCGGCTGAATCGGCGGAACAGTTCGGAAGGATCAATAGATGAAGAAACTCTTGCGGTCGGCGGCGCTGGTTTCGGGTGCGCTGATCTTTGCTGCGTCGGCGCGGGCCGCGGGGCCGATCATGCCGGAGAAGGATCCGGCGGCGGCGGAAGGGCCGGCGGTCAAGTATCTCGATGCCGCGGCCAACAAGCATCCGCGGCTGCTGATCACCGCCGACCGGATTGCGCAGCTCAAGGCCTTTTACAACAGCCCGCAGGCAAGCACTTACCGCGCGTACATGGAAAGTTATGTCGCCGAATGCACGGTGCCGGCGGATCGCAAGATGAGCCCCGCCTGGGGACAGGAGTACGGGCTGCTCAAAATTCCGACGGTGGCTCTGCACTACGTGCTGACGAAGGACCACGCCTCGTTCGAGAAGTCGGTGGCTTACCTGAAATGGCTGGCCGGGACGGCCGATTGGACCGAGGGCGGCGAGCCGGCCGTGGCGGACACGCCGGAAGCCTATGCCAAGGTTATGCAGAAGTTGAAGCAGTTCGGGCCGCGCGACGAACGGAACAGCGATACGACCGCGTCCTTCACCATGGTCGGCGCGTCGCTCACCTGGGACTGGCTGTACAACGACCTGGACCCGGCGTTCCGCGAGGAGTTCCGCCAGGTGCTCTGGCAGCATGCCCGCGCGATGTACTATGGCGGCCACAAGGGCGCCAATCCCGGCGGCGACTACTGGCACGGCGTGCCGGCGTATAATCACCGTTGGTTCCGCGACTGGGGCATGACGCTGGCGGCGCTCGGCACGGGCGACGGCAAACCCGAAGAACAGTGGCTGCTCAGCGAGGTCGAGAAGGAACTCAAGTTCATGGCGGACTGGTTGCCTGCGGACGGCAGCCAGCACGAAGGACCTTATTACGGCGGCAGCTCAGGCGCCCTGGGCATGGCTCTCAAGGTCTCGGACGATTTGAGCGGAACGCATTACCTCGACTTGCCGTTCTATCGGAATGTGGCCTCCTACGCTCTGGACATCTCGGCGCCCGGCCTGGCCGAGGCCCTGTACTTTGGCGACTGCTTCACCAAGGGAGCCAGTTTCAATCCGTTCTTCCTGAAAACGGCGGCGATGTATAAGCAGGCCGACGTCATGGACGGCATCCGGCATGGCCTCCAGGTCAACGACAAAGGATGGAGCGCGAAGGGCTCTGCGTGGCAGCCGCTGATCTTCAATGATCAGACCGTGCAGGGCGGCCATTACGCCAACCTGCCGACGACGGCGTTCCTGCCGGACCTGGGGATCGCGGTCGCCCGCGACTCGTGGCAGGACAAGGCCGTGGCGGCGATGTTCAAGTGCGGCCCGATGGGCGGCTACAAGGCCGGCGCCTGGCGATTGAGCCGTAAGGACGCCGACGGCAAGCTGCCCTACGAGAACGTGGCCCACGATCATCCCGACGCGAATTCCTTCGTCGTCCTGGGCGACGGCGAGTACCTGGCCGAGACGGATCGCTATGCGGAGAGGCCGGGCAAGCTCTCCTCGAGCGTCAACACGATCCTGATCAACGGCATCGGCCAGGCCGCGGACGGGCAACCCGAAGGACAGGAGTGGCAGCAGCCCGGCGACCATGACATGACCGAGATGGCCAAGATCACCGCCTACAAGGACGCCGGCGACGTCGTGGTGGCCGAAGGCGAGGCGGCCGGGTCCTACCTGGCTTACGATGACGCCGCGGCCAAGCGGAGCCGCCCGGCGTTAGACCGTTTCCGCCGGACTTTCATCTGGGTCAAGGGCAGCTATATTCTGGCGTTCGACGATATCCGTTCGCCCAAGCCGGTCGAAATCACCTGGCTAATCCAGGGCGCAAAGCTCCAGCCGGTGAACGCGGCCGAGGGACGGTATAAGCTGGCCAAGGGCGCCGCCCAGTGCGAGTTCCAGCTTGTGGCGGATGTGCCGCTCAAGTCGAAGATCGGCGTCTCGACCGCCAACGACCGCAGCAAACTGATGAACTGGCAACAACTCCAGGCCGGCGCCGAAGGTACCGCCGCGCGGTACGCCTGCGTCATTGACCCGTGGCACAAGGAAGTGAAAGTCACACTGACGCCTGACGGCCCGGACAAAGCGACGATCACAGTGAGCGGCCCGGGCATCGCCGACACGTGGAAATGGGAGGCGGCCAAGAGCAGGTTCGAAGCAGCCACCTGGCACGGCTCGCGCCAGGGCGGGTTCGACATCACGGTGGACGCCCAAACGTCTGTGCCGCCGGCGCCGTAAAGCGGTCGGCAATGCCCCGTTGACTCTTTGGCCGGGAAGAGGTACACTGCGTCTGCTCATGCTGACATCGGGGCGTAGCGCAGTTTGGCTAGCGCGCCAGACTGGGGGTCTGGAGGTCATGGGTTCAAATCCCGTCGCCCCGACCATTTGAACAGATAGACCACGGTTGACTACGGTTGTCAGCCGTGGTCTATCTTTCTATTTGGGGCGAGTTTGGGG